>OHXK01000963.1_pt1 | contig 11788 bp, 10 predicted proteins | sample 1579921 | NCBI WGS metagenome assembly OHXK01 (sample SAMEA3882551, study PRJEB24775) | human gut metagenome | biome: human-associated habitat; feature: intestine environment; material: feces | place: Netherlands | collected 2009/2010 | reverse complement strand
CCGGAACGATGCGGTCCACCAGAGTGGAGCAGAAGGTGTTGGCGTTGTTCATCCAATCGATGAAGGCAGCGTCAAGGTTCCAGTCCTTTGCGTAGTTGTTGCAGCACTTCTTCAGCTCTTTGCCGTTGTTGTCGATCAACTCGCAGGACAGGATGACCAGACCCTTATCGGCAGCGCCGTTGAAGGCCTTGTAGCGCTCATACAGCACGCGGGTCAGCTTTGCGGGGAAGCTGTTGGGGGGCACCTGATCGAACTCGCTGTCGCCCTTGTTGTAAGCGATGCCAGCCTCGGTGGTGTTGGATACAACGGTCTCCAGCTCCTCAGAGCGGGCCAGCGCCAGCACTTCGTCCCACTTGTTGTCCACATAGGGGCAGACGCAGTCGGACACGCAGGAGATCACCCGCTTTGCATCGACCTTCTGGCCCTTCTCGCTGCCGCGCAGATACAGGGTGTACAGGCCCTCCTGCTCGTTGATCCAGTCGGCCATCTGGGGGAAGTTGCCGATGGGCTGCACCAGCTTGACTTTGCCGTTGTAGCCAGCTTTTTCGTTGGCGATATCATAGAAGTAGTCCACGAAAGCGCGCAGGAAGTTGCCCTCGCCGAACTGCATGACCTTAACGGGAGCATCCTTCAGGATGTAGCCGTTGTAGCCAGTCTGTTCCAGAACCTTGTAATTCAAAGTTTCCATTTTGGTGTTCTCCTTTTAAGTTTGCTTTGCTTCGCTTGGGAGAGCTCGTGTACTCTCCCCTCTTGCTCCTATTGTATGCTGTTGTATACAAATAAGTCAAGTGTTTTTTGCTAGATTTTTAGGCCAGAACAGGCCATTTTTATAAATTCCAGCGGTTTTCACAAGGAAATGCCTGAAAATTTGTCAGTTTTTCAGTTGTATACATCTGCTTTTTTCGGTATACTATGGTTAGGTACAGCCCGCCCGCGCGGACGGGCAGCCCCAACTGTTTACCACTCGATGAATGAATCAGAAAAGGAGTTCGACCCATGAAAGCATTTATGGATAAGGAATTCATGCTCCAGTCTGCTACGGCTCAGCATCTGTATCACGATTATGCAGAGGATATGCCCATCTGCGACTATCACTGCCACATCCCTCCCCGCGAGATCTACGAGAACCGCCGCTTTGAGAACATTGCTCAGGTTTGGCTGGGCGGCCGCAACCCGGACGGCAGCTACTTCGGCGACCACTACAAGTGGCGCGTGATGCGCTCCAACGGCGTGCCCGAAGAGTACATCACCGGCGACAAGCCCGATCGCGAGCGCTTCCAGAAGTTCGCTGAGGCTCTGCCCATGGCCATCGGCAACCCGATGTACCACTGGACCAATCTGGAGCTGCACCACTTCTTCGGCTACGAGGGCGTCCTGAACGGCGACACCGCAGAGGAGGTCTGGAACCTGTGCAACGACAAGCTGCAGCACGATCCCAAGCTGACCGTCCGCGGCCTGATCGAGCAGTCCAACGTTGCTTTCATCGGCACCACCGATGACCCCACCGACGATCTGGAGTGGCACAAGAAGATCAAGGAAGACCCCACCATCAAGTTCACCGTGGCTCCCTCCTTCCGCCCCGATAAAGCCATCAACATCCAGAAGCCCGGCTTCGCAGAGTACATGGGCAAGCTGGCCAAGGTCGTCGGCAAGGAGAAGCTGGCTTGCATCAACTGCGTCTGCGATGCACTGACCAAGCGGATCGAATTCTTCGTCGAGATGGGCTGCCGCGCTTCCGATCACGGTCTGGACTATGTGCCCTACCGCGAGGCCACCAAGGAAGAGGTCAACGCCATCTACCAGAAGGCCATGGCTGGTGAGGCTGTCACCGCGGAAGAGGCTGAGAAGTATCAGACCTACATCCTCATCCATCTGGGCAAACAGTATCACCGCCTGAACGTCGCCATGCAGATCCACTACAACTGCCTGCGCGGCGTCAACCGCAAGATGAACACCCTGCTGGGACCCGATACCGGCTTCGACATGATCAACACCGCCACCTGCGGCGGCGAGATCGCAAGCCTCCTGAGCGCTCTGAACGACACCGACGAGTGCCCCAAGACCATCATCTACAGCCTGAACCCCGGCGACGACGCACAGATCGGCACCATTCTGGGCTGCTTCCAGAACAATGAGGTCCCCGGCAAGATCCAGCACGGTTCCGCATGGTGGTTCAATGACCACAAGATCGGCATGGAAGAGCAGATGACTCGTCTGGCAAGCCTCGGTCTGCTGGGCAACTTTGTCGGTATGCTGACCGACAGCCGCAGCTTCCTGAGCTACACCCGCCACGACTACTTCCGCCGCATCCTGTGCAACATCATCGGCCAGTGGGTCGAGGACGGCGAGTATCCCAACGACGAGAAGGCTCTGGAGAAGATCGTCAAGGGCATCTGCTTCGACAACGCAAAGCGTTACTTCGCCCTGTAATCCTCTTCCCTTCTGATTGATCCCAGCGCATCTGCCCGGCTCGGAGCCGCTGTCCCGTACAGCGCCCCGGCCGGGCTTTTTGTTGGATTTTTGCCCGTTCAGCATTGACGAACGCCCCGAAACGCGATATACTAATATAGTATCTTTCCGGGGTGTTGCGCAGTTGGTAGCGCGCCTGCTTTGGGAGCAGGAGGCCGCGAGTTCGAGTCTCGCCACTCCGACCAGAATGGCAACATGGCGATCCTATCAAGGGTCGCCATGTCTTTTTTAAGCTTCCTATCGTCTAAAACCCTTCAAATTCTTGCATTATAGTCGTACCTATGATATAATCAAGGAAAAGGATATCGATAGAAAGGAGTTAAATCACTCGAAATCGAGCGGCTGTATTTTCTTTCCTTGAAATTTCAGCCAAGTATTGAGTTCACCCATTTTACAATACTTTGTATAGTATAATTCAAGCGAGGTGAACCTAATGAATGCCTATAAAGCTAATATAAAAAGTATGAGTAAAAATTCTTTCATGGAAAACGAGCAGTTAGAAAATGCTCATATTATGGCAGAGAACATTTTAAGAAGCCATCAACTGCAGAATGTTAAAGAGCCTGTTAAAATTGTAAAAGCAATCCAAGATAATGATTTAAGTCATAAAATTGCAAATATGAAGCTTGTTCAAGGTACAAGCTTAGATTCCGATGCTGAAAATGAAAACCATCTCAGTTGATCCAATATACTTATTGGTTCCATTTTTACCAGCTAAAAAAGGTGGCTGTTGCACTGGCTTATATCCCTGTGCAACAGCCTCTTTTTGCGCTGTGAAAAAATCCCAAAAATTTTTTGCTTTTTCCCTTGACAGAACGTTGTGTTCCGTCTATAATGAACGCAGTTCATTTTGAGGTGATCACATGAATCTTACCGCAACCTCCAAAGAGGATATCTTAAAAGCCAGTCGTACCCTCATCCAGCAAAATGGATGGGCTGCGGTCAACATCCGCGCCGTGGCTGCGGCCTGCGGTGTGTCGGTGGGCTGCATCTACAACTATTTTGGCTCCAAGACCGAGCTGGTGAGCGCCACGGTGGAAAGCATCTGGAACGATATCTTCCACCGCCCGGAGGACGAAGCCGTCTTCCGGGACACGCTGGCCTGTGTCCGCTGGATGTACCGGCAGTTGGAATACGGCTGCGCCCAGTATCCCGGCTTTTTCACGCACCACTCCCTTGGCTTTATGCACCAAGGCACGGCAGATGGAAAACAGCAGATGCAGCAGGCGTGGCAGCACATCCTGCGGCAGCTGCATCTCGTCCTGCAGCAGGACCCCAACGTCCGGCCGGACGCCTTCAATGACCAGTTCACCGCCGAACGGTTTGCCGGGGTCCTGTTTTCCCAGATGCTGTCCGCGCTGGTGCAGCAGGATTTCGACCCGTCCATGGTGCTGGAGATCGTCCGACGAACCCTCTATTAAAAAACTTCCCACGGATTCGTGGGGATTTTTTATCCGTCAAAGTGAACATTGTTCAATTAAGGAGGTGATGTTCCGGACCCTCAGGCAGGACCCCGCTGCATTCCACCCATTTCACACAACAAAGGAGATTTTTACGATGCGTGCGATCTTTGAAACGCTTTTTGACATTTTTTATCTGCTCACCGTCCTTTCCGTGGGCATCCGCATGATCCGGAACAGCAAAGGCTCCGCCCAGTTCCAGCTGTTTGGCTGGATGGCTGTGGTACTGGGTGCCGGTGACTCTTTCCATCTGGTGCCCCGCGCACTGGCTCTGTGCACCACCGGCCTTGACAGCTATGCCTTCCAGCTGGGTCTGGGCAAGTGGATCACCTCGGTCACCATGACGGTGTTCTATGTGCTGCTGTACTACGTCTGGCGTCAGCGCTACCACATCCACGGCCAGAAGGCCGTGACCTTGGCCGTCTACGCTCTGTCGGCTGCCCGTGTGATCCTCTGCATGATGCCCCAGAACCAGTGGCTCACCAACCATTCCCCCCTGTCTTGGGGCATCTACCGCAACCTCCCCTTCGCGCTGCTGGGTCTGCTGGTCATCGTGCTGTTCTACCGCAGCGCCAAAGAGAACCACGACACCGCGTTCCGCTGGATGTGGCTCACCATCGTGCTGAGCTTTGGCTTCTATATCCCGGTGGTGCTGTGGGGCGATGTGATCCCGGTCATCGGTCTGCTGATGATCCCCAAGACCTGCGCCTATGTGTGGACCGTCCTCATCGGCTATGCTGCAATGAAGGCAGAATACAAGAAAGAAAACTGATTCGTCTCCCTCTGCTTCACACAAAAAAGGCCCTGTTTCCCGGCGGCATCCACCGTCAGAAAACAGGGCCTTTTTGTTGCAGTTTATCGGCGATTTCCGCCCGCCAGCCAGACGAGCCACGCATAGAACAGATTCATCAGCAGGATGCCCACGCTCCACAGCACGGTCTGCCGGGTGGTCTGCTCATAGACCAGCAGGAAGGGATACGGCCCGGTCCAGAGCCGCTGGTAGTTGGCCCAGAGCGCAATGGCTCCGTACACCGCCGTCGGCACCAGTGCCAGCGGGATGTTCCGGGCACTCAGCCGCGGTTCCCGCTCCAAGAAAACGAAGGAGACGAAGACGCACAGCGGGTTGAGCAGGTGGTGGTAGAGCATGGAACTCTCGGTCAGCAGGAAGCGGACGCCGCCCTCGTTGGGGTAGTAGGGGGCCAGCACGAAGACCACGGTCAGAAAGGTCATGGTCAGGCAGCACGCAGCCAGAAATTTCAGCCGCTTGACCCACCGGGGCAGCTCCCGCCCGGAGATCAACGCCCACACCTGACACACCGCCACCAGCAGACAGACCCCCGCCGAAAAAATGTTGGAGTTCTCGGTATAGAAGGTCAGGGTCTGGTCGCCCACAGCCTCCCAGCTCATTCGGATGGCGATGGGCTCCATATACACGACGGCCAAGTTCAGCAGGATGGAAAGCACCCGGCGCAGCTTGTCCAAAAGCGAATGTTGTTTCATGTTTCTCCAATTTGTAATCAAATTACCGCAAAAAGCTCCCCTTTTGGGAAAGACTCTCTCCGGCCGGAGGGAGATGTCGCGTATGCGACAGAGGGTGGACAGCTGGCATTGCGAAGCCATGACTGAGAGGGCTTACTTTGCGGTATTGATAAAGCTGCGGTTATCCCACAGGTACTTGATGCCGGAAATGGCGGTAGCCGCGGCTACCAGCCAGCACAGCCAATGGGAGATCAGCCAGACGTCCAGATTGCCGATCATGGTGTGGCCATAGGTCAACGAGACGCCGAAGAAGTAGAAGATGATGGTCAGCATCTGGAGCACGGTCTTCACCTTGCCCCACATGTTTGCGGCGATCACCTTGCCGTCCTTGGCACCGGCGGCCACCATCCGCAGACCGGACACCGCGAACTCGCGGGCCAGAATGATGCAGAGCACCACCGGGCTGCACACACCGTCCCGCATCATGTAGATGAAGGCGACCGTCGTCAGCAGCTTGTCGGCCAAGGGGTCAGCAAACTTGCCGAAATCGGTGACCATGTGCCACTTGCGGGCCAGATGACCGTCCAGATAGTCGGTAAAGCTGGCGATGGCGAAGACGATGCCCGCGGCCAGATACCACAAAGCGTTGAAGTTGTCGGTGCCGAGCTGGGTCATAGAGGCAAAGATCATAAAGACCGGCACCAGAATCATGCGGCTCAGAGTCAGCTTATTGGGGAGATTCATACAAAATACCCTCCTGTTTGTTATTTTTCGACCGTACCATACAGATCGTAAAGGTCACTGTCGTCCACCAGAATGTCATAGAACTCGCCGGGGTAGAGCGGCTCCTCGCTGGAAACGCAGACGTTGCCGTCCACTTCCGGCGCGTCGCCCGCCGTGCGGCAGAGGTACAGGCCGCTCTCGTCATCGATGCCGTCGCAGATGACCCGGACGGTCTGGCCGACCTTGGCCGCCTGTTTCTGGGCCATGATGCCGGTCTGGATCTGCATCACCAGCTCGGCGCGCTTGTCCTTGACCTCCTGCTCAATCTGGCCGTCCATCTTGGCGGCCACGGTGTTCTCTTCCGCCGAGTAGGCAAAGCAGCCCAAACGGTCGAACTGGACCTCCTTGACGAAGTTGCACAGATCCTCGAACTGCTCCTCGGTCTCGCCGGGGAAGCCCGCGATCAGGGTGGTGCGCAGGGTGATGCCGGGGATCTGACGGCGGAGCTTGCCGATAACGTCCAGCAGCTCGGCGCGGTTGGAGCGGCGGTTCATGTTCTTGAGGATGGTGTCGTTGCAGTGCTGGATGGGCAGGTCGAGGTAAGGCACGACCTTCTCGTTCCGCTGCATCGCCGCGATGAACTCATCGGTGATCCGCTCCGGGTAAGCGTACATGATGCGGATCCACTCGATGCCCTGCACCTTGTTCAGCTTGTCCAGCAGCTCGCAGATGCTGCCCGGCTTGCCCCAGTCCTCGCCGTAGGCGGTGGGGTCCTGCGCCACGATGATGAGCTCCTTGACGCCCTCACCGGCCAGCCAGCGGGCCTCGGCCACACAGTCGGCCATGTCACGGCTGCGCAGCGGGCCGCGGATGGCGGGGATGGCGCAGTAGTGGCAGCGGTTGTTGCAGCCCTCGGCGATCTTTAAGTACGCATAGTGGGCGGGCGTGCCGATGACGCGCTTGCCGCCCAGCGGGAAATCTTTCTTCAGGCCGTAGCTTTCGAGGTGCTCCTCGCCGTTGAAGAGCCGGGCCACGATGGAGTCGATGGCCTTGTTGGAGGCGCAGCCCACCACGGCGTCCACTTCGGGGATCTCCTCCTCGATCTGGCTGCGGTAGCGCTCGGCCAAGCACCCGGTGACCACAACCTTCAGGTTCGGGTTCTGCTGCTTGTAGGAACACGCCTCAAGGATGTTCTCGATGGCCTCGGTCTTGGCGCTCTCGATGAAACCGCAGGTGTTGACGAGGATGACATCGGCTTCACCCAGCTCCGCCACCGTCTCGTGGCCGGCGGACAGCAGGATGTGGACCATGCCGTCCAGATCGACCTGATTCTTCGGGCAGCCAAGGGAAATACATGCAATTTTCATAAAGGGGATATACTCTCTTTCTATTCTTCTTCCACTCTTTTGATGGCTTCTTTGATCACCGCATACGCGAACCCGCGCCGCATCAGGGCGGCCACCACAAGGTCGCGGCGGCCCACTTCCAGCTTTTTGCGGTAGCGGCCCTCCACCAGCGCGGCGGCGGCTTCCACCTCCGGGTCTTCACCGCCTTCCTCCGGGGCGTAGACCACTTCCAGCGCCTGTTCGATCTGCTGGGTGCTCAGGCCCTTCTGCCGCAGATTCTGCGCGGCGGCGCGGCGGCTCTTTTTTGCCGCCAGCAGCCCATGGGCGCGGGCCTCGGCGTAGCGCTCGTCGTTGACGTACTCCCGCTCCACCATCTCGGCCACCACCGCCGCCGAGGTCTGCTCGGTGAAGCGGCGGTTCAGCCGCTCGTACAGGATGCCGGAGGACAGTTCCTGCCCCGCCAGAAGCTCCATCGCGCGGGCGCGGGCCTTGGCGGCGTCGGTGGATTTTTCCTCCTCCGCCAGCGGGCGGCGGTTGTGCGTAAAGGCCATTTACTCTTCCACCATGATGTCCAGCTCGCTCTCGCTGCTGCGGGTGGGAGCCTTGACCACCGGCTCCTTGGCCGGGGCCTTTTCGCCGGATGCTTCGGCGGCAGGGGTAGCAGCAGCCTTGGCGGTGCGGCGGCTGGCATAGAGCTTGTCGGCGTTGGCGCGGATCTGGCCTTCGATGTCGTTGGCCAGCTCCGGGTTATCGCGCAGGAACTGTTTGGCGTTGTCGCGGCCCTGACCCAGACGGATATCGCCGTAGTTGAACCATGCGCCGCTCTTCTGCACAATGCCCAGCTTCACGCCGAGGTCGATGAGCTCGCTCATCTTGGAAATGCCCTCGCCGAACATGATGTCGAATTCGGCCTCACGGAACGGAGGCGCCACCTTGTTCTTGACGATCTTGGCGCGGGTGTGGTTGCCGATGAATTGGCCGGAGGAGTCCTTCAGGCCCTCCACGCGGCGGATGTCGATCCGGACGGAGGAATAATACTTCAGTGCGCGGCCGCCGGTGGTGACTTCGGGGTTGCCGTAGACGACGCCGACCTTCTCACGCAGCTGGTTGATGAAGACGCAGACCGTGTTGGTCTTGCCGATGACGCTGGTGAGCTTGCGCATGGCCTGACTCATCAGGCGGGCCTGCAAGCCCACATGGCTGTCGCCCATCTCGCCCTCGATCTCGGCGCGGGGGACCATAGCGGCCACCGAGTCCACCACGATGGCGTCGATGGCACCGGAGCGCACCAGCGCCTCGCAGATCTCCATGGCCTGTTCGCCGGTGTCCGGCTGGCTGACGAGGAGGTTGTTGATGTCCACGCCCAGCGCCTCGGCATAGACGGGGTCCAGCGCGTGCTCGACGTCGATGAAAGCGACTTCACCGCCCTGCTTCTGGGCTTCGGCCAGAATGTGCAGCGCCAGCGTGGTCTTACCACTGGATTCCGGGCCGTACACCTCGATGATGCGGCCGCGGGGCACGCCGCCCACGCCCAGCGCCATATCCAGACCCAAGCTGCCGGTGGAGATGGCGTCCACCTGCATGGCGGTGTTGTCGCCCAGCTTCATGACGGCGCCCTTGCCGAACTGCTTTTCGATCTGGGCCAGCGCGGTCGCCAGCGCATCTTTTTTTGCGCCGGGCTCGATCTTCTGGGTGGCCGAAACCACCGTGTTCTGATTCTTTGCTGCCATAGTCTTCTCCTTTGCTGTCCATCCCGGCGCAGCCTGTCCGGCCTTGGCGCGGGTCAATTCTGATTCTTTCCCTAATAGTATATCACAAATTCAGAACATTACAACAGGAAGTTGTTCTATTTTTCAATTATTTTTATGCCGCGTTCCGCTGTTACTTGCAGCTTCTGCGGGCAGTCACAGCCCGATCATTCCCGCCGTAGTCTTTTTGACAGGCAATGTCCACCCAGCCGTTTTCTGCCAGCAGGGCGGTGACGGCTTCCCGCTGCTGCCAGCCGATCTCCAAAGCGAGGGCACCGCCGGGGCGGAGGGCTTGTTGGTAGTCTTCCGCGATGGTGCGGTAAAATGCAAGGCCGTCCTCCCCTGCTGCCAGCGCCATGGCGGGTTCCTTGGCCACTTCGGGCTGGAGCTGAGCCATCTCGGCGGCGGTCAGGTAGGGCGGGTTCGACACGATGAGGTCCAGCTGCCCCTCCGGCAGGGTCTGCCAGTAGGTGAACAGATCTCCCTCCACCGGCGTGATCTCCAGCCCGCCGGGAAGGCGGGCGTTCCGCTTCAGGTAGACCAGCGCATCCGGGCTTTTTTCAAGGCTCGTGACGGCGGCATCGGGGCAGAACCGCTTGACGCCGAGGCCGAGGCAGCCTGTTCCGGCGCAGAGGTCCAGCACCTTCGGGTGGGGGACCTCCTTCAGCAGCCCGGCTGCCGTTTCGGCCACCACCTCGGTGTCCGCCCGCGGGCAGAGCACACCGGGGCCGACGGCCAGTTCAAAGTCGAGGAAAGGCCAGCTCCCGCAGAGGTATTGCAGCGGCTCGCGGTCTGCCCGCCGGGCCGTCAGCTCTTCCAGCCGGGCGGCCTGTTCCGCCGTCAGCGGGGCAAAGGCCAGCCGGACGTCCACGCCGAGGACCAGCCGCAGCAGCTCTGCCGCGTCGAAATCGGCGTCGGGGCAGCCCGCAGCGGTCAGCCGCTGTTCCACCTGCCGCAGTGCGTCGCGGGGCAGGGTGCCTTCCGTTACCATTTGCCGTCCTCCGGTTTTTCGGGCAGGACGGGGGTCACCGCCGCAATGGCGACTTCGATCATGCTGTCGTCCGGCTCAAAAACGGTCAGGTGCTGCACCCAGATGCCGGGCTGGCGGATGATCCGGGTGGCGATGTTGTCCGACCGGCCGCACCACTTCAGCAGCTCATAGCTGATGCCCATGACCACCGGGAGCAGCAGCAGCTTGAACACCACCCGCAGCCCGGTGCTGGACCACGGCAGGACGCTGTACAAAAACACGCTGACGATGACCACCAAGATCAAAAAGCTGGTGCCGCAGCGGGGGTGGAACCGGGTGTATTTGCGGACATTCTCCACGGTCAGCTCATCCCCCGCCTCGTAACAGGCAATGGTCTTGTGCTCGGCACCGTGGTACTCGAAGACGCGGTGGATCTCCTTCATCTTCGAGATGGCGGCCATGTAGCTCAGGAAAATGGCGACCTTGAGCAGCGCTTCCAGAATGACCTTGCTCCAGCGGCCCAGCGGCACCAGATGGTTCACACCGCCCACCAGAACCGTGGGCAGCACCGTGAAGAGCAGGATCGCGAACAGGCCGCCGATGAGGGCAGCTGCCCCCAGCAGCACATCCTCCGCCTTTTTGCCGAGGTGGTCTCCCACCCATTTTTCAAAGGCGGTCTCCTCCTCTTCGGGGTCGTAGTCGTCGCCCATGCTCACCTGTGCGGAGTACATCATGTACCGGTAGCCCATAATGAGACTTTCCACCATTGAGATCGCGCCCCGCACGAGGGGGATCTTGGTCCAGATGCCATGCTTGGGGGTAGGCTCGATCTTGGTCTCGATGGTGCCGTCCGGCTTGCGCACCGCACAGCAGATCTTCTCCGGGCCGCGCATCATGATTCCTTCCATCAGGGCCTGACCGCCCACACTGGTTTTGAAACGTTCTTGCTTCGGTTGATTCATTGGGTTCTCCTGTCCCCGCACGCGGAATACCGGGCGGGTGATTTTTTACAGCCTTTATTGTACCGCAGAATTGTGTCTAAATCTTCTTAGCGCTTATAAATAGGCAGCCCCAGCGTGACCACCGTGCCGCGGCCAAGGGTGCTCTTGAGGTCAAGGGTGCCGTCCAACGCCGTCATGATGGAATCCACCAGCGCCAGACCGATGCCGCTGCCCCGCACCGAGTTGCTGCCCTTGTAGAACTTGGTCTTCACGTTTTCGAGGTCTTCGGGCGGGATGCCCCGGCCTTGGTCGATGATCTCGATGAAGGCCTTGTACTCGCCCTGCCAGATCTTGACGGTGATCCGCCCGCCGGGGGCCGAATACTTGATGGCGTTGTCCAGAATATTGATGAACACCTGCCGCAGACGATTCGGGTCAGCATAGACGGGGATCATCTCCTCCGGCTCGCTGTAAGAGAGCAGCAGCCCCTCCCGCTGGATGCGGGCTTCGCAGAAGAGGACCGCATCGGTCAGCTCGGCCACGAGGTCGAGAGGATGGCAGCTCATCTTGAGCCGCCCGTTCTGCAAGCGGCTGAAGTCCAGCAGCTCCTCCACCATGTTGTAGAGGCGGGCCGTCTCGTTGTTGATGATCT
>OHXK01000953.1_pt1 | contig 11896 bp, 7 predicted proteins | sample 1579921 | NCBI WGS metagenome assembly OHXK01 (sample SAMEA3882551, study PRJEB24775) | human gut metagenome | biome: human-associated habitat; feature: intestine environment; material: feces | place: Netherlands | collected 2009/2010 | reverse complement strand
CTCGGTATGCTTTGAACTGCTCTCGGGGATAAGGTCAGCACGGAGAGTTGCATTCTTAATCATATCGTCTGTAATTGTAAGCTCCTTGGCGTCATTCTTGCTGAAGTTATGAATAATGAGGAGCTTTGAATCCTCATACTCAACATAGTAAGCGCCGACTGTCTTATCATCAAAGCCCTGTGTGCCTACAATTCTGCCCCTTGCAATTTCGGGGTTCTGATTTTTGATTGTGATAATTCTACGATAGTAGTTGAGGAGAGAATCCTTGTCGGCAAGCTGCTGTTTTACACCGCCGCCGGTAGGCACATCTGGCTCATCTCCGATACCGTTTACATAAATATCGGGAAGGTTCTCACTGTCAAAAACCATCTGTGTTCTGTATGCCGCATCGTTTGTGGTATTCGGAGCCTTGACGCCGATTTCCTCTCCGTAATAGATGAACGGATTACCCGGCGCAAGCATATAAACTGCGGCTGCAAGTTTCTGAGAAGAAAGTCCCTGAGATTCAAGTGCGTTTCCGCTACGAACCTGATCGTGGTTTGAAAGGAACATTGCATTGATAGCATTGGGATTTGACTCTGTCATTTTGTTATCGTAGTTCATAATTTTTTTGGCAGTAGCCATACCGCCCTGCGAAATGATGTTGCTGATAATTGTGCCTGTTGAGCTTGAAAACTTAAATGCAAACTGGCTGTCGATGCCGGATTTGTAAAGCTCCTGAATATCGGAATCATCGGTCCAGTTCTCGCCAACCATATAGACATCTTTCTTAATGCCCTTGCAGGTGTCATAGAACCACTTGAGAAATTCTGTTCCGTCAGTTTCCTTATTTGTAAAGTATTTGCAAGCATCAAGTCTGAAACCGTCAACTCCTCGGTCAAGCCAGAATTTCGCAATTTTTGTAAATTCTTCTCTCGTCTTTTTAGAATTGAGATTCCATTCGGGCATCTCCTGAGAAAAGTTCGCCTCACAGGCATAACCGTTTCCAAGACTGATAGTCTGTGTATCGCTGTCAAAATATGAGGCTTTGTGAATTTCAAAATATTCGGCATTGCCGTCAAGCTTATTATCGGCAACCTCTTCAACAGCCTTTGTGAAAAGCGGATTTTTTGAAGATGCGTGATTCAAAACAAGGTCAAGAATTACATTTATGCCACGCTTGTGACATTCTTCAATAAGCTTGTCAAAATCGTCGAGCGTACCGAAGTCGGGATCAATATTGTAATAATCTTCAACATCATACTTATGATATGACTTTGACGGCATAATCGGAGTAAGCCAGATTGCGTCAACACCGAGGTCGTCACCTGAATTCGGATCGCCGTCATTAAGGTAGTCAAGCTGTGAGATGATTCCCTGAAGGTCGCCTGTTTCGTCACCGTTTGAATCGCAGAAAGAGTTTACGAAAATTTCGTAGTAGTTTCTGTATTTATCGGTTGATGCAGTTGCCTTAACGCCTTCAATCGGGTCGGCAACTTTTGCAGTATTTCCGTCGGATGAATCTGATTTTGATGATGAAGAATCAGAGCAGCCTGTAAGCACACAGCCAGCAAGCATTGCACCGGCAAGAAGAATGGAAAGAATTTTTTTCATAGTATCCTCCGTAAATTTAAAATGGGCGGCAGCCTGTGACTGCCGCCCGTGAGAGCTTTTGTATATTGGATTAACCCTTTACGCCGCCGGCTGTTACACCTTCAACATAATACTTCTGCATCTTGAGGAAGAGAAGTGTAATCGGAACAGCAACAACAACAGAACCTGCAAGGAACTGCTTGTAGTATGTGTTCTTAAAGTCCTGATCAATCATTAGCTGAAGACCGATAGCAACAGTATAGTTGTCACGAGCATCACCCATGATAATCTTAGCAAGAATGAAGTCTGTCCACGGTCCGATAAATGAAGTAAGAACCGTGTAAACAACAATCGGCTTTGACATAGGAAGAATAATCTTCCAGAAAATCTGGTTTTTGGTAGCACCGTCAATGGTTGCCGCCTCGTCAAGTGCTCTTGGAATTGTATCGAAGAAGCCTTTTGAAATCTGGAAGCCAAGACCGGCACCGCAGCTGTAGCAGATTACAAGAGCAACAAGAGTCTGAGTAAGACCCATTGCCTTGAGAAGATAGTAAATAGCAATCATTGTCATGAAGCCGGGGAACATACCGAGAATCATACCAACATTCATAAACTTACGAGCCTTAAATCTGAGTCGGCTGAATGCGTAACTAACCATAAGAACCGAAATTGTAGAAATTACGCAGCTGAAACAAGCAACTACGAATGTGTTAAGGAACCATCTCGGGAAGTTAAGGCTTGCAGTACCGCCTGAGCCTGTGAACAAATCAATGTAGTTCTGGAGTGTCCATTCCTGCGGGATAATTGTACTTCCGTAAATTTCAGCACCGCCACGGAATGAATGCATTAAAAGATAGATGAACGGAGAAATCCAAATGAAACCCATTACAATAAGGAACAGGTAAACAAAAGCGTTCGCAATGTGTCTTCTTAACTTGTAACTTTTTATCATGAGAACGCCTCCTCATCCTTCATTGATTTTGAGTTATTATACACAATGAGTGAGAGCGTTGCGCAAATAACAAATACCAAAATACCTATCGCGGCGGCAAGTCCGTAGTCCTGAGAGACCATGGTCAGCTTAAAGAGCCATGTAACAAGGATATCGGTTTCACCGGCCTGATAATATTTTTCGGTCGTCGGATTACCGTTTGACAACAGGTAAATAACATTAAAGTTATTGATGTTGCCGACAAACTGGGTAATGAGCTGAGGAGTTGTAACAAAGAGCATATACGGAAGTGTGATAGCCGTAAATGTCTTTACAGGACCTGCACCGTCAATTCTTGCAGATTCGTAGAGATCCTCAGGAATATTCATAAGAATACCCGACATAGAGAGGATGGTGTACGGAATACCTACCCAACAGTTAATGATGATAACTACCCAACGAGCCAGCGTCGCGTCCTGATTCAGCCACTGAATTTCAACATGACTGTTTGTAATGTTTGAAAGCAGGATGTTTATAGCACCGTTTGACTGGAGCATCTGGTTCATGAGAAGAAGTGATACGAACTGAGGAACAGCAATTGTAATAACGAAAAGTGTTCTCCAGAGTGATTTAAACTTGATACCCTTCTTGTTGATCATAAGAGCGAAGATCAAACCAAGGATATAGTTTGAGAATGTAGCTGCAACAGCCCAGATAAGAGTCCATTCTGTGAGCTTAATAAATGTATAGCCCTTCTTAGCACCTTCAACGAGGTTGAAGAGTGAGCCGAAGTTGTCAAAACCAATCCATGTGAACAGTGTTCCCGGAGGCATATGCTGTTTATCATAGTTGGTAAATGCAATCAAAATCATAAATATGAGCGGCAGAACATTGAAGATACCGATCATAAGTACAGGGAATGACATAAGTGTGATATGATACTTACCGTCAAGGAACTGCTTCATATCATATTTGAATGAAGTCGGTTTCTGACCGTTAGCCTTCATAATCTGATGTCTGTACGCATCTTTGATGTTTACTATGTAAATAGCGAAAACCACTACTGTGATTACGAGTGTCAATACCGAGTAAAGCAGAATAAGCATTGAGTTATCGCCGGGTACCTGCTTTGGTATGATACCGTTGATATATTCAGTTCTCTGAGCCTGAATACCGAGTGTCGGGAACATTTTGAGATATCCCCAACCGAAAAATGCCATATAAAGGATATAGAGAACTTCAACAGCGAAGAAAAGAATACCCTTGTAATATTTACCTTTGCTAAGATCACCTACACCGAAAATAAGGTAGGAAAGTTTTGTAGCCCAGTCGCCTTTTACGAAGGTCTTGCCGTAGTTGGCAAAGCCCTTGCCGATGCCTACGAAGAACTTAACTATTGCCTTGCCGAGTGCTGTAAAAAAATGGGCAACGGCATGAGGAATGTTACAGAAAAACTTCTTTGTGTTGTAGGCAAATCTCTGGAAAGGATTGAGCTGTTTGTATTCAACATATGTCATTAGGCGCTCTCCTTAATAATTTGCAAATCTCTCTAATACACCAAACTAATAATACTTTTTACGCTATCTTATAACAGTTGCCGTTCGTAATAAAACATTATTAGTCAGGCGAATACACAAATTGATAACGCAAGCGGACAGTCCGCATTTTTTCTTTTTTTACGGGACACTCCGTTTTCGGAGTGTCCCGCAGCTAATTAATCGATTAAATTAAATCAATTTAACTTACTTAATTTAACTTACTTAACGATTAGCCCTCATCCCTAACGTTAGAAATTGTTTCGTTAAGAAGCTTCTTCATAGCAGCTGCATCTGAAGGATCGCATGTGTCAGCGATGATCTTGTTGCCAAGGTTAGCCATAGGATCCCAGAATGTATTAGCAATATTAACCTGTATACAAGCATTCTTAGCCTGCTCACCGATAGCCTTGAGAACAGGAGAATCTGTTACAGCTTTGCTTTCCTGAACCTTCTTGTTTGAAGGTCCCCAACCGAGCTTCTCAGTTCTCTGGAGCTGGCACTCTTCACCTGCAAGATAGTGAGCAAGAATCTGAGCTGTTGCCGGGAACTTAGAAGAACCGTTTACACCGATGTACTTATAACCGAAAATTGAGATAAGCTGCTTGTCTGTGCCGTTGACATTGATTGTAGGAAGCTTTGCAGCACCGAAGTTGTCACCGAGAGCCTTCTGGTTAGAAGCTGTATCCCATGAACCGTCGATACCTGCGCCACACTTACCGCCTGCAAAACCTGAAGCGATGTTAGCAACGTCAAGCGATTGGAATGTACCTCTGTAATCCTTGATGAGCTTTGCAAAAGCCTGAAGTGTTTTAACAGCTTCATCTTCGTCATATTTAACAAACTTCTGTGTAATACCGTCTTTTTCAAGACCGTCAATTTTAACACCTGCAGTGAAAGCGAAAGTACAAGCATAGTAACCGTCACCGGCATTCATAATGAACTTCTTGCCTGCCTTCTTACAAGCATCAAGAATGCCCTCAAGTGTCTGAGCCTGCTCGTCGGAAACTACTGACTTATCATAAACGAGATAGTAACCGTTATCGTTTGTTTCAGGATAAGCGTAGAGGGTACCATTAAGTGTACCTGCTTTTACAGTTCCCTCATCATTAGCCTCTGTTACGGCATCCTTAAATGCAACCTGAGAAATAACGCCTGCGTCAACGAGCTTGTTGAGCTGGTCACTCGGGAAGCTGAATACATCTGCAGCTGTTGTAGCATCGTTAAGCATATTTGTAGCGGCATCTTTTTCGCCCTGTGCTACAACTGAGATTTCCTTGAACTTTCTGTTAGGATAAGCCTTTTTGAAAGCCTCAACCTGCTCTTTAACAAGGCTTACAGCAGCATCAGGAGCCCATACCTTAAGAGTTACAGGCTTGCTGTCTGTACCTTCATCGCCGAAGTAGCTGTCGTCAACAATTGAGCCTTCAATCTTAGCAGCACCGTCCGAAGAACCGTTGTCTGCTTTTGAACCGTTGTCTGTTTTCGATGATGCGTCTCCGCCGCCGCAGCCAACAAGTGCAGTAGCAGTCATCATACCTGCCAATAAAATGGCGAGAATCTTTTTCATTGGAAAAATCCCTCTTTCTGAATATTTTCGTAGTGTCCTTTCGGATTACATACTTTCTTTGAGGATATAACGCACAAAGTACATCATATCCGCTATATAATCATATCAAAAAATCGCCTGAATTTCAACTCCCTTTGTACTTTTTATCTATGTTGTTAAAAATCAAAATTATTTTTGTGCAATATGATATCTTTTTTATTGGAATTTTACCTATTGCACAAATTACATTGACTTGAATTGTTTATTTTGCTGGAACGCCATCTGTACAAGTTACACAATCACACCCGACGGTTATGTGACATAACACCCAAATTATATTCTTTATTCATAAAATAAGCTTGAATTTCGGCAAATTTTCCTGATTTTAGTAAAAAATGACCAATCACAAAACAAAGTCATTTATTTCAAACATCACACATTAATTTTTTAACATACAGTTGTAATAAGTGCTGACAATTGTTATAATTATAGGGTAACGCAAAACAGAATCCGACCGTGAGTCGGGGAAACGGAGATATATATAATGAAACTGAAAGACCTTCTTATAAATTTTGAATACACGGTTCAGGGCAATCTTGATACCGAAATTTCGGATATTATCTATGATTCGCGAAAGGTTGAAAAAGGCACGGCCTTTGTGTGCCTTAAGGGCTATACCTCAGACGGACACAGGTACGCAAAGTCAGCCGTTGAAAAAGGTGCGTCGGCACTCGTTATCAGCGACAGCCTAGACTTTGAAGTGCCGAGTGATGTTGCCGTTGTAAAGGTTGAGGACACAAGATACGCTCTTTCGCTTATGAGCATTGAATTTTTCGGACATCCCGAGGATGAGCTCTACACGGTTGCAATCACAGGCACAAAGGGCAAAACCACAACAACAGCAATGGTTGCGGAAATTTTTGAACACGCAGGAATCAAGACAGGCACAATCGGAACACTCGGTGTTGTTTACGGCGGAGAAACCCACAAAACCGACAACACAACTCCCGAATCATACATTATTCAGAAATCGATGCGTGATATGATTAACGCCGGCTGCAAGGCTATGGTAATTGAGGCATCGTCAATCGGACTTAAACACAGCCGTCTTGCAGGCATGACTTTTGATGTCGGCATCTTTACAAACTTTTCGGACGACCACATCGGCGGTGTTGAACACAAAGACCTTGCGGAATATCTCTACTGCAAGAGTCTGCTTTTCAGACAATGCAAATTTGCCGCTGCAAATATTGACGATCCCGCATGGAAGGATATCACAAAGGATTTCAAGGGTTCTGTTCTCACCTACGGTTTTGCCGACAATGCGGACTTGAAGGGCAAAAATGCTCATCTTCTCTCCGAAAACGGATTTGTCGGTGTTCACTTTGAAACAGAGGGAATAAAAAATCTTTCTGTTGATGTTGACATTCCCGGCAAATTCAATGCATACAACGCACTTGCGGCAATTTCGGCAGTTTCATTCTTTGACGAAATTGAAGATCAGATGATTATTGACGCTCTCAAGGTTGCCAAGGTCAAGGGCAGAGTTGAGCGTGTGCCTGTTCCCTACAACTACACACTCATCATCGACTACGCACACAACGCACTTTCAATGGAAAATGTACTTGAAACACTTCGCCAGTACAATCCGCACAGACTTATTACAATGTTTGGTGCAGGCGGCAACCGTCCTAAGGTTCGCCGTTATGAAATGGGCGAAACCTCGGGCAGACTTTCAGACCTTTCGGTTGTAACGGAAGACAACTCAAGATTTGAAGATGTTATGGACATCATTGAGGACATCAAGACAGGTCTTGCAAAAACCGACGGCAAGTATGTTGTCGTGCCGAACCGCAGAGATGCAATTAAATATTGCATGGACAATGCCGAGGACGGAGATATTATCGTACTTGCAGGTAAAGGTCATGAGGATTATCAGGAAATCAAAGGTGTTAAGTACCATATGGACGAGAGAGAAATCATTGCCGATATTCTCAACGGCAAAAGCTAAAACCTTAAACATATAAATACAGTAAAAAATCACGGTCGGAAATCAAATTCCGACCGTTTTTTCATACTCTTATTAAGTTAAATAATCATTCCACCGTTTACACCGACAATCTGTCCCGTGATGAACCTTGCCCTGTCGCTGCAGAGAAACACAGCTGTTTCGGCAATATCATCGGGCATACCGAGCATATTAAGCGGAGTTTCCTCCTTAAGCTCCTGTACGGTCTGCTCATCAAAGCCTTTCATCATATCGGTCATAATCACACCGGGACAAATACAGTTGACACGCACTCCCGACAGACCGACCTCCTTGGCAAGACCTTTGGTAAGTCCGATTACACCCGCCTTTGACGCACTGTAATGCACCTCACAAGACGCACCGACCTGTCCCCACATTGAGCTGATATTGAGAATAACACCGCTGTGGTTTTTAATCATATATCTTTTGAGCGCCTGTTGCGAGCAGTAGAAAACACCGTCAAGATTAACCCCCGTCATTTTCTTCCATTCATCGGGAGTTATGTCGGTAAACAGCTTTTGCTGTGCAATTCCCGCATTGTTGACAAGCACATCGAGGTTACCGAATCGGCTGTCAATTTTGTCAAACATTTTGCAAACGCTTTCATAATCGGAAACATCTGCCTGAACAGCAAAGGCATTTATGCCGTATTCATTTGTAAGCTTTTCGGCAAGGCTTTCGGCTTTTTCGGAATTTTTTGCAAAGTGCAACGCAACATCGCAACCGCATTTTGCAAAAGCGACAGCAGTCTGCGAACCGATTCCGCCCGATGCACCTGTTACAAGTATTTTTTTCATCATATTAATACCCGGTAGGGGCGGTTATCATCCGCCCGTTCGTGTGTATTGCACACGATTGAACACATTGTGTTCAAATTTAAACATATTATTGATTACATCAAAACCTATTTAATGAACACAAATTCCTATTAAAGTGGGCGGTCAAAGAAAAGACCGCCCTTTGTTTATTTTACTTCTTAAAACTGTCTTTAAGGCTTACACTGCGGTTGAATACAAGGTGTTCGGGTGAGCTGTCCTTGTTGTCAATGCAGAAATAGCCGTGGCGCATAAACTGATAGCTCTTCGGAGCCGTTGCACCTGCAATATTCTTTTCAGCCTTACAGCCTGTGAGAACTTCAAGTGAATTTTCGTTAAGATAATCGAGGAAGTTTCTGTCGCCTGTATCAGGGTCCGGAACAGTAAAGAGGTTATCGTAAAGTCTTACTTCCGCATCAAGACAGTTGTTAGCGTCAACCCAATGGATTGTGCCTCTTACCTTTCTGCCGTCGGGAGTATTTCCGCCCTTTGTTTCGGGATCATACTCTGCATAAACCTCAACAACATTGCCGTTTTCATCCTTTTTGCAGCCTGTGCATTTTACGATGTATGCAGACTTGATTCTTACCTCGTTGCCGGGATAAAGGCGCTGATACTTCTTTACGGGTTCTTCCATAAAGTCGGTTTCTTCAATGTAAAGCTCACGGCTGAAAGTAACCTTTCTTGTGCCGTCCTCGGGACGGTTCGGGTTGTTCTCAACCTCAAATTCTTCGCTCTGTCCCTCAGGATAGTTTGTAATAACAAGCTTAACAGGCTTTAAAACGCACATTGTACGCTCTGCTGTTTCGTTAAGGTCATCACGCAGACAATGCTCAAGAAAGCCGTATTCAACAATTGAATTAACCTTTGAAACACCAATCTGCTCAATGAACGAACGAATTGACTTTGGTGTGTAACCCCTTCTGCGAAGTCCGCAGAGTGTGGGCATTCTCGGATCGTCCCACCCGCTTACATAGTTCTTTTCAACGAGTTCACGGAGCTTTCTCTTTGACATTACCGTGTTGTTAATTCCGAGTCTTGCAAATTCAATCTGTCTTGGCTTGCACGGAACGGAAATATTGTTAATTACCCAATCATAAAGCGGACGGTGAGCCTCAAATTCAAGTGAACAAAGGCTGTGCGTAATACCCTCAAGAGCATCCTCAATCGGATGAGCAAAGTCATACATAGGATAAATGCACCACTTGTCGCCTGTTCTGTGATGCTTGAGTCTGTTAATTCTGTAGATAACAGGATCACGCATATTAAAGTTACCCGACGCAAGGTCAATCTTTGCACGGAGAGTCATTTTGCCGTCCTCAAATTCGCCGTTTTTCATTCTTTCAAACAAATCAAGGCTTTCTTCTATAGGACGGTCACGATACGGACTCTTTGCAGGAGTCTGTGTGTCGCCTCTGTATTCTCTCACCTTGTCGGGAGTAAGCTCGCAAACATATGCAAGTCCCTTTTTGATAAGCTCAACGGCAAATTCATACATCTGATCAAAATACTGTGATGCATAGAAAAATCTGTCGTCCCAATCATAACCAAGCCACTTGATATCCTCTTTGATAGCGTCAATATATTCTACATCTTCCTTTGTAGGGTTGGTATCGTCCATACGAAGATTGCAGATTCCGCCGAAATGCTCGGCAGTACCAAAGTCAATGCAAAGAGCCTTTGCATGACCTATGTGAAGATAGCCGTTCGGTTCGGGAGGAAAACGGGTGTGAACCTTTTTACCCTCAAATTTTCCGCCCTCGGCAGTATCCTCTTTTATAAAATCCCAGATGAAGTTGCCCTGAACGGCAGCTTCACCCTCAACATTCTTTATTTCATCAGCCATTTGCCGTGTACCTCCGTCAGTAGAATTATGCGCCGAGCTTTTCAAGACCGATTTCAAGTCTTTTGAGCGACTCTTCTCTTCCGAGAATGTCAAGAATTTCAACAGCACCGCCCGGAGTTACTGTTTTGCCTGCTGCGGCAATTCTTACAGACCACATAACTGTGCCGTTTTTAAGCTCTTTTTCAACCGCCATATTGATAAGGCAATCGTGAATTGAGGTGTTGTCCCATGTCGGCAGAGCCTTTAATCTTTCGTAGGCCTCACGCAATACAACGGGAGCGTTTTCAAGATTAGTCTTGCTCTTCTTATTTACGAAAAGCTCCTTGTCATATTCGGGAAGTTCTGCAAAGAAACCAAGCATTTCGGGAATATCCGTAAGCTTTGTAGTTCTTTTCTGAAGAATTTCGGCAAACTTCTCAAAAGGCATTTCTCTGTCACCGAAAACCTTCTTATAGTATGGCATACAAACATTCGTAAATTCTTCGGGAGTCATAGCCTTTAAATACTCACCGTTGAACCATGAAAGCTTGTCATAGTCAAAAATTGACGGTGACTTGCTGATACCGCTTACATCAAACTCTTTTTCAAGTTCTGCAAGGGTAAAGATTTCCTGATTATCCTTTGGACACCAGCCGAGAAGTGCAATATAGTTGATGATTGCCTGTGGGAGGTAACCCTCGTTAATAAGGTCATAGAAGCCTGTTGCGCCGTGACGCTTTGAAAGCTTTGAAACATTGCCGTCGGCATCCTTGCCCATAATGAGCGGAAGGTGGATATATGTCGGAATTTCCCATCCGAATGCTTCATAAAGAAGATTATATTTCGGTGTGGAGCTTAAATATTCACAACCACGGACAACATGAGTAATGCCCATTGTGTGGTCGTCAATTACATTTGCAAAGTTGTATGTCGGGTAACCGTCAGTCTTAATGAGAATCTGATCCTGAAGTTCGCTGTTGTCAACGGTAATTTCACCGAAAACTGCGTCTGTAAATGTTGTACTGCCCTCAATCGGCATTTTCTGGCGAATTACATAAGGTGTACCCTCGGCAAGAAGTCTGTCGATTTCTGCCTGCGGAAGATTACGGCAATGTCTGTCATAACCACCGCCAACGCTGTCCTGTAACTTTTCAAGTCTTTCCTTTGTGCAGAAACAACGGTAAGCCTTTCCCTCTTTTATAAGCTGTTCGGCATAAGGAAGATACATATCCTTTCTTTCGGACTGAACATAAGGACCGAAATCACCGCCGATATCGGGACCTTCATCGTGTTTAAGTCCCGCAAGTTTCATTGTATCATATATAACATCAACCGCACCCTCAACAAGGCGTTCACGGTCGGTGTCTTCAATTCTGAGAACAAATTTGCCGTTTTGTGATTTTGCAACGAGGTACTCATAAAGAGCAGTACGCAGATTGCCGACATGCATAAAACCTGTCGGGCTTGGTGCATATCGTGTACGGACAGTTTTTTCAGCCATAATAATATCCCTCCGAAATTTATGTTTAGGTGTGTCGGTCAGCGCATATTTCGCCCGCAACACCGCTGTTACATATATACGATTTATTATATCATACCGTTTTTTCATTTTCAAGTCCGATAAACGCACCTACGAACAA
>OHXK01000952.1_pt1 | contig 11910 bp, 5 predicted proteins | sample 1579921 | NCBI WGS metagenome assembly OHXK01 (sample SAMEA3882551, study PRJEB24775) | human gut metagenome | biome: human-associated habitat; feature: intestine environment; material: feces | place: Netherlands | collected 2009/2010 | reverse complement strand
CCCCCGCAGCCGTCCGGCTCGGCAAAGGCGTCGTGCTTCTCGGCCGTACCGCCCGTGAGAGGCTGAAACCAATGCGTATAGTGGTCGGCGCCGTGGTCGAGCGCCCACTGGCGCATTCCGGCAGCCACGCCGTCGGCGACTTCGAGCGTCAGCGGCGTCCCCCGCTGCATCGTATCGAGCAGTTGGGCATAAACCGTCTTGTTGAGATACCGGCGCATGGCCTCGCGGCCGAATACCTTCGTACCGAAATACTCGGAAGGACTTCCCTCGGGAGCCTTCACTTCGACGGCTTTGTGATTGATGGCCGCCTCCACCATTTTGAATCGGAGCAATGACATGGGATCAATTCGAATTATGAACTCGGAATACCGTAAAACCCGTACATTTCCGCCCGGATGACGAACGGCATCCTTTCTGCGCACAAAGATAAATATTCGACACGACAAAAACGCACAAAAAACCACATCTCCCCAAAAAAATCGAATATTTTTCAAAAAAACCAATAAAAAAACAACTTTTCCCGAAAAAATAGCTTAAAAATTCATCACACCAGTCGATTTCAGACGTTATTTTGCGAAAAACAGCATTTTTCGCAAAATCATCCCATTCGTGATCCGGGCATTTCCGAAACCTCCGCCGGAAAGAGCCTTCGTTGGTACAAACCGGCTATTTTCCGCATTTCTTGCTTACAATCCGGCAATTATTTTATATCTTTACGGGCAGTTTAAAAGCAATTGAACATATTTCAATACTAATCTCTAATTTATTATGGCAACTACCAAACGTGAAAAGTTGTTTACCGAATTTCCGCCGGTTTCGACCGAGCAGTGGGAGGAGGTAATCAAGGCCGACCTCAAAGGTGCGGACTACGAGCGTAAATTGGTGTGGAAAACGCCGGAAGGTTTCAATGTCCGTCCCTACTACCGGGCTGAAAACCTCGCCGGACTGAAGTTCCTCGGCTCCGAAGCCGGGGTTTTCCCCTACGTGCGGGGCACCCGCGCCCACAACCGCTGGAAGATCCACCAGACGGTCATCGTCAATTGTCCCAAGGAGGCGAACGCCGTCGCGCTCAAGATCCTCAACGCGGGCGTCGATTCGATCGAATTCCAGATCGTTCCGGAGACCTTCTCCGCAGAAGATCTGAATACGCTGCTCAAGGATATTCATATCCCTGCAGTCGAAATTACCTTCAGCGGCAGTAAAACCGCCCATGTGGCAGAGTTGGTGATCGCGAAGATCGAAAAGGAGCAACTGCCTGCGGAAGAGGTGCACATCAATTTCTGCATCGACCCGCTGGTCAAGAAACTGACCTCGAAAGGCAGCTTCTGTTCGGAGAACGGTGCCAAGTGTTTCGAAAAGATCGCCGACCTGATTCGGAAAACCAAAGCCTACAAAGGTATCCGCGTAATCACGGTATCGGGCGAAATCTTCAGCAACGCCGGCTCGACAATCGTCGAGGCGCTCGCCTTCTCGCTCGCTGCCGGTCACGACTACCTGGTACGCCTGATGGATATGGGCTTCACGATCGAAGAGGCCGCCAAAAAGATCCGTTTCTCGCAGGCCATCACCTCGAACTACTTCATGGAAATCGCCAAATTGCGTGCAGGCCGTATGTTGTGGGCCAACATCGTGAAAGCCTATAACCCCGCGAAGAACTGCCCCTGCAAGATGTTCACGCACGCCGTGACCTCGACGTGGAACCAGACGGCATACGACCCCTACGTCAATATGCTGCGCGGCACGACCGAAGCGATGTCGGCATCGATCGCCGGCGTACACTCGCTCGAGGTGACTCCTTTCAACAAGGCATACGAAGATCCCAACGAATTTTCGATGCGCATCGCCCGCAACGTCGAGCTGCTGCTCAAGAACGAGTCGCATTTCGACCAGGTCGTCGACCCGGCAGGAGGCTCGTACTATGTCGAGAACCTCACGCAGTCGATCGCAGCCGAAGCCTGGAAGCTTTTCCTCGAAATCGAGGAGAAGGGAGGCTACACCGAGGCTTACAAGGCCGGCCTGATCGTCGAGCGTATCAAAGCGTCGGCCGCAGCCAAGGACAAGAACATCGCGACGCGCCGCCAGACGCTGCTCGGCGCCAACCAATATCCCAACTTTACGGAGGTCGCCGGCAAGGAGATCACCGCCGAGTCCGTTACGCGCAAGCAGGCCGAGGGCAACGTACTCGTCCCCTACCGCGGCGCCATGGCGTTCGAGGAGATGCGCCTGCACGTGGATCGCAGCGGCAAGGAGCCCAAGGCATTCATGCTGACGTGCGGCAACCTGGGCATGGCCCGCGCCCGCTCGCAGTTCTCGTGCAATTTCTTCGCATGCGCCGGCATCAAGGTGATCGACAACACTTATTTCAAGTCGATCGAAGAGGGCGTCAAGGCCGCTCTGGAATCGAAAGCCGAGATCGTCGTAGTCTGCGCATCGGACGACGACTACGCAGAGGCGGCTCCCAAAGTGAAAGAGCTGCTCGGCGACAAGGCGATCCTCGTGGTTGCGGGCGCTCCGGCATGTATGCCCGAACTGGAAGCCCAGGGCATCAAGAATTTCATCAACGTCAAGAGCAACGTACTCGAAACACTGAAGTTCTACCTCAAAGAAATGGGTATCTAAAAAGCAAAAGTCATGAGAGCAAAATTTTCAGATTTAACATATGACGGAGGCGAGCAGAAGAGCTGCTGCGCTTCGAAAGGCTGCGGCCAAACCGAACCGTGGCTGACTGCCGAGCAGATACCTGTCAAGGGCTCCTACTCGGCAAAGGATCTGGAGGAGATGGAGCACCTGAACTATGCGGCAGGTATCGCACCGTTCCTCCGCGGCCCCTATTCGACGATGTACGTGATGCGTCCCTGGACCATCCGCCAATACGCCGGTTTCTCGACGGCCGAAGAGTCCAACGCATTCTATCGCCGCAACCTGGCTGCCGGACAGAAGGGTCTGTCGGTGGCATTCGACCTGGCGACACACCGCGGCTACGACGCCGATCACCCGCGCGTAGTGGGCGACGTCGGTAAGGCCGGCGTGTCGATCTGCTCGGTGGAGGATATGAAGGTGCTCTTCAACGGCATTCCGCTGGATCGGATGTCGGTGTCGATGACCATGAACGGCGCCGTGCTGCCGATCCTGGCGTTCTACATCGTGACCGGTCTGGAGCAGGGATGCACCCTCGATCAACTGTCGGGTACGATCCAGAACGACATCCTCAAGGAGTTCATGGTGCGCAACACCTATATTTATCCGCCGAAATTCTCGATGAAGATCATCGCCGATATCTTCGAATACACTTCGAAGAACATGCCGAAGTTCAACTCGATTTCGATCTCCGGCTACCACATGCAGGAGGCAGGCGCCACGGCCGACATCGAGTTGGCCTACACGCTGGCCGACGGTCTGGAGTACCTGCGTGCGGGCGTTGCAGCCGGTATGTCGGTGGATGCTTTCGCACCCCGTCTGTCGTTCTTCTGGGCGATCGGTATGAACCACTTCATGGAGATCGCCAAAATGCGTGCGGCACGTATGCTCTGGGCGAAGATCGTCAAAAAATTCAACCCCAAGAACCCGAAATCGTTGGCCCTGCGTACGCATAGCCAGACCTCGGGCTGGTCGCTCACCGAGCAGGATCCGTTCAACAACGTAGCCCGCACGGCTATCGAGGCGATGGGTGCCGCTCTGGGCCACACCCAGTCGCTGCACACCAACGCACTGGACGAGGCGATCGCCTTGCCGACGGACTTCTCGGCACGTATCGCCCGTAACACCCAGATCTACATTCAGGAGGAAACCAACGTCTGCCGCGAAGTGGATCCCTGGGCAGGTTCCTATTACATCGAAACCCTCACCAACGAGATCGCCCACAAAGCTTGGGAGCGTATCGAGGAGGTCGAGAAGCTGGGCGGCATGGCCAAGGCCATCGAAACCGGTATTCCGAAGATGCGTATCGAGGAGGCGGCAGCCCGCAAGCAGGCCCGCATCGACTCGGGCATCGAGAAGATCATCGGCGTAAACGAATACCGTCTGGATCACGAAGCTCCGATCGATATTCTGGCTGTGGACAACACGGCCGTACGCGAGAGCCAGATCAAGCGTCTGAAGGAGTTGCGTGCAAACCGCGACGAAGCAGCCGTGAAGAAGGCGCTCGAGGCCATCACCGAATGCGTCAAGACCGGCAAGGGCAACCTGCTGGAACTCGCTATCGAGGCCGCCAAGGTACGCGCTTCGCTGGGCGAGATTTCGGATGCCTGCGAGGTGGTCGTAGGACGTTACAAAGCAGTTATTCGTTCCATTTCAGGTGTATATAGTTCAGAAGTGAAATCAGATCCCGCATTCGAACACGCGAAGGAACTGGTTGCCAAATTCGCGAAGAAGGAGGGCCGCCAGCCGCGCATCATGATCGCCAAACTCGGTCAGGACGGACACGATCGTGGCGCCAAAGTCGTTGCGACCGGTTACGCCGACATCGGCTTCGATGTCGATATGGGTCCGTTGTTCCAGACTCCCGAGGAGGCAGCCAAACAAGCTGTCGAGAACGATGTTCACGTAGTGGGCGTATCGTCGCTGGCCGCCGGCCACCTGACGCTCGTTCCGCAGATCATCGCCGAACTCAAGAAACTGGGCCGCGAGGATATCATCGTCATCGTCGGCGGTGTGATCCCGGCACAGGATTACGATGAGCTGTATCGTGACGGTGCCGCCGCCATCTTCGGCCCCGGTACCCCGATTGCGACCGCAGCGATCAAGATCATGGAGATCCTGCTCGACGAGCAGAAATAATCCGGATCACTCCTCTGTTATTATCAAAGCCCCGCATCAAAAGATGCGGGGCTTTTTAATAGGGTAAGCGAACCGGCCGACCGAAAAAGAACTTTGCCATCGACCTTCATAATTCCATCGCCGGCCTCACATCCAGAGTCCGCGCAAATACAGCGGCGGATCTCAAACAACGACCGAATACATGCTGTCACAGTGCCATTTCCACAAACCCTACAAATTATGTTTGTAGGCCATATTTCCCGTTAGACAGACAGCGAATATCCTCCCTCCCCGACTCTCGAAAACAGCCGATTTCATACCGCAAACACCTATCCGGAAAGAAACTCGACTGCCGAGACCGTCGTTCTCCTCCCCCAGCCCCGAAGACTTCCGGAATATACGATAAAATCACGGACATTTCGAAGATGCGGAAAAAGAGAATGGCGGATTGGCCGGACTACCACTCCGAGCACCTCACAAAAGAGAAGTCAGGAAACCGGCTCTTATCGCTTTTAAGAAGAGAAGTCATCCCCCTATGCCATCGCAATAACGACAATAAAAAAGAGGAATGTATAAGCTACATCCCTCTTTTTCGTCCGGAACTATTCCGGAAAAAATCTACCGGTAACGGTTAAAAATACTTGCCGCGCAAGTCCTCCACATTCGACATCTGCTCCAGAAAATCGAACAGACGACGCTGAATCATCCCCTGCGACGACGCCTCGGCACGTACCTTTTCAGCTTCGATACTCTGCGGAGTTTCCGCCTCCTGAATATCCGTCACCACGAAAACATAAGCACCTACATTTCCCTTGACCGGCTCGGACAGCGTATTCGTCTGCTCCGTTGCGGTAATCGCTCCGATCACACGAGGCTCGACACCCATGTTACGGATAAAGAACGATCCGTAACGGACATCTTCGAAAGGAACGACTTCGGTACCAAGGTTTTGGGCGACCTCTTCGATAGTCGAACCCTTCATTTCGCTGACGATCTTTTCAAACTTCTTATCGGTTATAAGCGTCTGGCGAATATTGTTCGCTACTTTCTCGATCGGCGTATAATCCTCATTGTCGATCTCAGTTACCACTGCGACCACATAGTCATCACCCACAGGGAAAATCTCGGAAATCGCGCCCACCTTGGCATCGTATGCCCAGCGCACCAATTCACGCGAATCAGCCAGTCCCTGCAGCAGACGGTCACCCTGCGTGAGTTTCGCTTCACGAGGAGTGAGGTTTCCCTTATTCGCTGCCTCGTTGAACGCATCGACAGAACCCTTGCCCTCGACAGAGAAAAGACTTGCCTGACTATGCACATTGCGACGGGTCGCCGACGAAGCCTCAACAGGATAAGTGATCGTCGCAAGGCGCATGTGCTTCGAAGGTTTGTCCAGACGATAAACCTGTAAAATCTGAATAACGTCACCCACTTCGACACGGAGAATATCCCCCTGCTTAGCCGTCGAAAGAAGTCCCGAAAGCTCGTCCGGGAATGCAGAGAAAGGCATCACGCCCGCATCGCCTCCATTTCCGGCGTCCTGCATATAAAGCGAATGGGTACGGGCCGCCTGTGCGAAATCCGCACCTTGCCGCAAAGCCGTCATCAGACTGTCGGCCAGGTCGCGTTGGTCGTAGGTGAGTACAATATGGCGGACGCCCACGGAATCCGGAGCGTTCAAAGTTTCAACGACACGGGTCATCGTCCAGGTATCGTTCTTCAGGACGGGACCATACTGCTTGCCGTTGGCCAGCGCTTCGGCCTCATCGTCCAGAAGCTGGGCAACCGACCGATAATTGTCTGTAATTTTACCGAAACGGTTATTCTTGGCAAATGCTTTCGGATCGTCCGACGCGGCAAATTCATCGCCGACTTCCCGAACGGTCTTCTCCAAAGTCGCCATATCCTCTGCACTCGGAGCCACTTCGAACACCACATAAGAGAGCGTGCGCGAAGGTTTCTGCTCATAACGGGCCTTATGGCTATTGTAATAAGCCTTGATTTCGGAATCGGAAACCGAGAACAGAGAATCAGGCATATCGTGATAACGCTTGCCGACCCAAGAACCGCTGAAAGTCTTATTCTGCGCATCGACGCCTTCTTCCGCTTCCAGCCGATTGACATATACACCGCCTTTGACCAAGCCGTTATACTTATTGATTTCGCGCTCCCGCATAGCCTGTCCGACCAAAGCCCCCCACATATATTGCATCTGGGGATTTCCGGTTGCCTGGGCGATAAAATCACTCACACCCTCCACACTGTACTGTCCTGTACGGGGGTCGGTGAAAGCCGTAGCCATCGTCCCGGAATAATACTCGCCGCTGATAAGTCCCTCACGCTCGGCATCGGTCACCGAGATTCCCATCTTCTCGAAACCGGGCAAGTACACGTGGTTGGCAATCAGAGTCTGCCAAGCCATTTCAGCCAACTGATCCATCTGCTCTTCATTACTTTCGGAGATGTTGCTCTGGTCTTTCAGGTTGTTGTATACCTCAATATATTCCGAATATCTGATCTTCGAACCGTCGATCACACCGACCTTGGGGTCGTTACCCGAAAGTCCCATATCCGTTTTAAGCGAGAGAATGAATGCCAGCAGTGCAAACGCGATGATAATCGACAAAACCACACCGAATCTGGTCCGTAACGTGTTTAAACTTGCCATATAAACTATTTTAATTTATTGTTTCGAAATGAGTGTTCAAAGATAATAAATATATTCTGAAAACCGCGACAAACCGTCAATTTCTTTCTTCATTTTCTACATCCGACATATCGAAAAACACATCGGTCCCCGACATTGAAATCGAACCGGAATTCACAATCGCTTCACGCGGGCCAACTCCAACCGGGAACGAGTTCTGCGCAGAATCTTGATCTCAAGATCTCCGAAGTGCACCGTTTCTCCGGCAGCCGGCAACCCCTCATATTGAAAAATAATATAACCGGCCAGCGTTTCGTACTCATCGCTTTCAGGAATGGCGAGTCCGTATTTCTCATTGAGATACTCCACCTCCAGACGGCACGAAAGGACGAATTCCGAATCCCCGACCTGCTTCTCCGTAAGATCGGGGACGTCGTGTTCATCTTCGATTTCGCCGAAAATCTGCTCCAGGACATCCTCCAAAGAGATAATACCGGCCGTACCGCCGAACTCGTCAATCACGACCGCGATATTGCTCTTATGACGGATGAGCCGCTGCATGAGTGCTTGCAACGGCATCGTCTCCGGGACGTATTGTACCTCCATCAACACCTGATCGATCGATGTCGGATGCCGAAACAGCGACTTCGAATTGACATAGCCGACGATATTATCGACACTATTCTTCCAGACGAAAATACGGGAATACTTGCTCTCGACAAAACGCTCCGTAAGAGCCTCGATCGATGTATCGTCGATATCTACCGCCTCCATATCGACACGGGGAACCATGCAATCCCTCACGCGCAAATCGGCAAAATCCAAGGCATTCTGGAAAAGTTTGATCTCGTTATCCGGTTCATGCTGCGCCTCCGGCTTCCCCGATTCGAACAAGCTGGCCAGATCGGTCCGGTCGAAAATGGGCTCCATCATCGCAACCTTCGGCTTACGCCCCATCAGCCACAAAATCCCCTGGGAAATCCAGGTCGTAAGTTTCGCGATCGGAAAAAGCAGCAAATAAAAGAAATAGATCGCCGGAGCGAGCAGACGATAATAAAAATTCGGGCTGTTCCGGAAAACGGATTTCGGGAGAAATTCGGCGACGAAAATGATGATAACGGTCGAAACGGCTGTTTCCAAGGCCACGGACCCGCTGCGAGCGATCTCCGTCCAACCCACTGCCGCCGCGAGCGAGCGCAGCAACAGCGACATATAGAGCGAATAGATCACCAGAGCGATATTATTCCCGACAAGAATCGTCGTGATGTACTGACCGGGGTGACGGGCAAAAATATCGGCGATGAAATTGAACAGCCGGCTTTGCTTCCGATCGAGCTCCAGTTTCAGACGGTTCTTGCTCGTAAAAGCGATCTCCATCCCCGAAAAAAAAGCCGAAAGCAACAGCATCAGCAGGATTATAAACACCGAAGTTATCATAAAGAACGATCGTTACTTTCTACGGGAGTCAGTTGAATTTTCCGGTCGCTCCCCTGCATCGGCCGGGCCGGTTCGACAGGCTGTTCGGAAACTGTCTCCTTCGAAGCGGGAACATTGTCCGCAGCGGGTTTCACCGATGTAGAATCCGCGTCCCGTGTCGGCTCGATATTGACCCACATACGCCCCTTGATCCGACGGAACGTCCAATCTTTCAACTGATCGTCCGACTCAAATCCTTCGACGATGTAGGAATTTCCGCTCTCTTCCACGATCTTGGAATCGACATTCGACCAAATACGGCGCGTTTTCTCGTTCCAGAACAACTGCTGCGTGTAAAGCTCCTGCCCGTTGGATTTTTTCACCACGACATTCCCCTTGGCTTCCCATAATTTTCGATTTCCGTAGTGAATCGCATAGTTGGCCGTCAACGTAGCATCGACCGCCCCCACGCTGTCCTTTTGGTAAGTCACGACATTCACCCCCTTACGGAATTCCTGGTAAGGTTCTTTAGCCAAAGAATAACCTTCCACCAATGGAGCTGTAAAAACGTAGGATTTCCGGCCGTTCTCCGTGCTGGTCATCGTCAAATGCTCGCTGTACTCGGTCATCAACGCCTCATCGTTAGGCTCTTCGGCCGTGGACTCCTTGTCGCACGAATATAGCAAGATAGCACTTCCCGCAATGAGAAGTGCTACCTGTGCATATCGTTGAATGCTCCGGCGCATCGTTCGTACAAACTATATCGCTACCGGGGACGTACGGTCGTTACGATACCGCGGGCCGGACCGCAGGTAATCGTATAACGTGCACCCTCCATCAATTCGTTGAAGAAGCACTCCTCGGCAGTCGGAAATCCGCGACGGTAGTTCGCTGCCGCATCACGCGCCGTCTGGGCGAAATTGCCGGCATCGGCGTCGTTGGCAAGCAGGTTAGCAGCCTGCGTCATCGTATCGTAAGCGACCCAGAAAACAGCCTGGCCTTCCAACCCGTAGCAGGAAGCAGCCGAAGCCGCATAAGCCTGTGCCAGTGCAAAATAAGCCATACCGTTATTGGGGTTCAACGCCTTGGCCTCATTAGCGGCAGCGGCAGCGGCCGTAGGATTCTTGGCCGCCAGTTCGGTCATACTCAAACGCACCAGAAGCAATTCTTTCTGAACGGCGTCTTTCTCGGCAGCGATCGCTTCACGCAGGTAAGTAGTCGATTTGGCGAAGTCGCCCCGCTCCTGGAATCCTTGAGCCAGCATCATGGCCGTCTGGGCAGAAGGTTCCATCGCATAATATTTTTCGGCGATCTGAAGGAAAAATTCGGAACTGCACTGCGAACGGGACATCAGCGAAACCGTCTGCTTGAGCAACTCCATATCCTCCGGAGCCGCTTCGATACGCGGACGGAACATCTTCTCCAGGTTCTCGCAATCGGCAGCACCGCTACCCGCAAAACAAGTATCGAACTGTGTTTTCGCCTCCTTTACTCCAGGAGCATCACTCTCGAAAATCGGGGCCAGACGAGCGTACTCATCCAAAACGGCATCCGGATAGACCTCGCCCATCTTATAATCATCGCACAAATTGCTGAAATATACCAATGCGACATCCGGCAGCGCAGCATAACCGCTCTGCAAACCGGCTTCGATCGCCTCCTTATACAACTTGCGCACGCCTTCCCGGTCGGAAGGATTGAAAGTCAGGTATTCACGAGCTTTACGGTCAAGGACATAAGCCGTACCGTAATTGGGACTGGAAGGAAAATACTGTACACGCAGGTCGTAAATCATCATCAGCGAATCGAGCAGAGCTTTTTTCTCATTCAGGTCTTGTGCGCGTTGCACCTTGTTCGAATAAACCTGTGCCCCCCGAATAAAGGTCGCTTCGAAAGCCGAAGGAGCCTCCTGTGCAAGCGTACGGAAATAAACAGCGGCTGCGTCGTAATCGCGGGTATCGACAGCTTCCTTCAGCAGGTTGCTCGTCAGAATGTTTTGCTTACGCTGTTCGGGCGTATCTCCCCACGGAGCGTACCGAGGGTCACTGAAATCCTGGGCGATCGAAGCTGTCGCAGCGAACACCAATACTGCCGACAGCAAAATTTTCATGCGATTCATATTCTTCTTTATAATTTATTTTTTATGTGTGGTTTAATCGTATTTCGGACGAACGAACCAATAATCACCGAACAATGTCACACCCAGCGAAAATTTGCAATAGGTCTGTTTAACCAGACTCACCTGTTCGTTGATCGCCTTGAAACTGCCGCGTCCGCCGACTTCGACACCCAGATCGACCGACGACGCACCCAATATGCCGCCCAACACCGTCAGGGGAATACCGACGCCCAGCGTCACGGCGTATTCATTGACATCCACTCCGCCGAAAGTCTGGTTATAGGTACCATAACGAACTCCGGCCCGGTAGGACCAGCGTTTCAATGCGCTGCGTACATCCGCTTTATTGGGGGTGTATTCGACCCCGAGTTTAACCGTATTCGTGTTCCGGTAAGCCACATCGAAACCGGCTGCGGATTTCTCGACCAACCGAGAATTGCCGCTTCGCCAGTCCTGATAGACGTAATCCGCCCCCACAGCTATTTTAGGCGTGTTGTAATAAATACCTACGGCAACCTGCTGGGGCAGCTTGAGCCCCAGACGATTTCCCATATCCATAGCGACCGTATTGAAAATATCGCCGGTCTGCACCTTCGTCGTCACATTCGGATTCAAGTCGCCGCCGATATCGTAGGTCGCACCGATCGTCAGAATACGCCGACGGTTGCTGATCGGGGACCACTGTACGCCGAACTGTCCCTTAAAACGGGAAACGCTGTAGGTTTCGGTTCCCGTCGCGTCTGCGATAAGACCTCCTCCGGTTATATTCTCCAAAATAGCGGTTTTATAAATCCGCTGAATGTCGCCCCAATAGTACTGGGCAGCTATTCCGATCGAGAATCCGCGGAAGATCTCCCAGCCCAGACCGAGCTTCACCTCCGTCACGTCGCCGTCGCCGTCCCACTGGTACTGCACGCGGCCGATATTACCCCAGATTTCATCGTCGTCCACCTCCTGTTTCATCCGGTAACCG
>OHXK01000939.1_pt1 | contig 11995 bp, 9 predicted proteins | sample 1579921 | NCBI WGS metagenome assembly OHXK01 (sample SAMEA3882551, study PRJEB24775) | human gut metagenome | biome: human-associated habitat; feature: intestine environment; material: feces | place: Netherlands | collected 2009/2010 | reverse complement strand
CATATGGTCGGTGACGATGACGGTGAGGTTCCACCTGTTCCCATTCCGAACACAGCAGTTAAGCTCACTCGTGCCCAAGATAGTTAGCTGGAAACGGCTTGTGAAAATAGGTAGCCGCCGACTTGAATATGCCGCTCTGAGAGTTCTCAGGGCGGTTTTCTTGTATCCGAGAAAAGAAAGTGGTAAAAATGAAATTATTAAAAATCGAGACGCAGCGCTTGCTGCTGCGCCAGTTTGCCATCGGAGACGCAGAGGATGTTTTTGCGATTTTGTCTGACGAGCAGACGACGCTGGATTGCGGCGGCTACCATGCCTTTGAGGAGATGGATGAGGAGTATGAGCGTTTGATGCAGAAATTTGCAGCTCAGACGCGCTACAGCATTGTGTGCAGAGAGACGGGCCGGGTCATCGGGATGGTGTCCATGATGGACGCAGAGCGGGCTGTGCCGGGGTGGGAGTTTGGTATCGAAATCGCACCGGACGCCCGGAGAAGGGGCTACGCGCGGGAGGCTCTGCAGGCTGTCGTGCAGACCTATTTCGAAAAAACCGACGCTGAGATGTTTGTCGGAGGATACTATGCATACAACCTTGCCTCAGGGAAACTGCTGAAAGCAGTGGGCTTCCAATACGAGGGCGTCGAGCACAAAGCCATGCGCCATGCGGTGCGCGGTGCGACAGACCTCGTCTGCTATTATATCGAAAAAGGCTGATCCCATGCTGCGGCTGGATAGAGCGAAGGAATTTACAGAAAATTCATTCAATAACCGGCTAAAATTCACGGTCGGGTTTGACGGGATGCTGCTTTTGGTGTATCATATATCTGTATGTGAATATTCGTTTTGAGGCTGAAAAAAGCCCGGACGTTTGCTATTTTAAAGAATCATGAGGTGTGACCAATGTCCTTAGCTGAAAAACTCTTTGGCAGCTTTTCTGACCGGGAGCTGAAAAAGATTAACCCCCTCACCAAACAGGTGCTGGCACTGGAAGGCAAGTATCAGGCCATGTCCGACGCCGAGCTGCAGGCCCAGACCCCCGCGCTGAAGCAGCAGCTGGCCGACGGCAAAACGCTGGACAATATCCTGCCCGACGCCTTCGCCGTCTGCCGCGAGGCCGCATGGCGCGTGCTGGGCATGAAGCACTTCCCGGTGCAGGTCACCGGCGGCATCGCCCTCCATCGGGGTGACATCGCCGAGATGCAGACCGGTGAAGGAAAGACCCTTGTGGCGACCCTGCCCGCCTACCTGAATGCGCTGACCGGCGAGGGCGTCCACATCGTTACCGTCAATGACTACCTCGCCAAGCGCGACAGCGAGTGGATGGGCAAGCTTTACCGCTGGCTGGGCCTGTCGGTCGGCCTGATCGTACAGGGCATGGATGGCGACGCCCGCCGTGGGGCTTACAACGCCGACATTACCTACGGAACCAACAATGAGTTCGGCTTCGACTACCTGCGCGACAATATGGTGACCTACAAGGACAACATGGTGCAGCGCGGCCATGTCTACGCCATCGTCGATGAGGTGGACTCCATCCTTATCGATGAGGCCCGCACCCCCCTGATCATCTCCGGCCGCGGTGAGGATTCCTCCAGCCTGTACACGCAGGTGGACCGCTTTGTCCGCACCCTGCGGAAGAGCGTCGTGGTCGAGCTGGAAGACAAGCTGGAGGCCGACGAGCAGGCCGACGGCGATTATGTCGTGGACGAGAAGCACAAGACCTGCACCCTGACTGCCAAGGGCATCAAGAAGGCGGAGGAATATTTCAAGGTCGAGAACCTCGCCGCTGCTGAGAATATGACCCTCGCCCACCACATCGATCAGGCCATCAAGGCCTACGGCGTGATGCAGCGGGACATCGACTACGTCGTGAAGGACGGCGAAGTCATCATCGTCGATGAGTTCACGGGCCGCCTGATGATCGGCCGCCGGTACAACGAGGGCCTGCATCAGGCCATCGAGGCCAAGGAGGGCGTGAAGATCGCCGCCGAGAGCAAGACGCTGGCCACCATCACCTTCCAGAACTACTTCCGTATGTACAAGAAGCTGGCCGGTATGACCGGCACAGCCAAGACGGAGGCCACCGAGTTCACCGAAATTTATGGCCTGAACATCGTCACCGTCCCCACCAACCGTCCCAACGTCCGCAAGGACTACCCGGACGCCATCTACAAGACCATCAACGGCAAGTACAACGCGGTCATCCAGCAGGTCATGGAGTGCCATAAGAATGGTCAGCCTGTTCTGGTGGGTACGGTCAGCGTCGAGAAGAGCGAGACTCTCGCCAAGATGCTGCAGAAGTATACCCGCGATTTCAATGTGCTGAACGCCAAGAACCACGAGCGAGAGGCTGAGATCGTCGCACAGGCCGGCAAGAAGGGCGCGATCACCATCGCCACCAATATGGCAGGCCGTGGTACGGATATTATGCTGGGCGGCAACGCCGAGTATATGGCAAAGGCCCAGATGCGGAAAGAGCACTTCTGCGAGAAGCTGCTGAACCCTGAAAAGCCCGAAGAGGCCCTGCCCGCCGCTGTGGAACAGCTGCTCATCGAGGCCGACGGCCACGGCGAGACCAGCGACGCCAATATTCTGGCAGTCCGCAAGCGTTTCGATGAGCTGTATGCCCAGTACAAGCCCCTGACTGAGGCGGAGGCCGAGGAGGTGCGTGCCGCAGGTGGTCTGTTCATCATCGGCACCGAACGCCACGAGAGCCGCCGTATCGACAACCAGCTGCGCGGCCGTGCAGGCCGTCAGGGCGACCCCGGTGCATCCCGCTTCTACCTGAGCCTCGAGGACGACCTGATGCGCCTGTTCGGCGGAGACCGCGTGCAGAGCCTGATGGGCACGCTGGGCATCGACGAGGACACCCCCATCGAGAACCGGATGATCACCAGCACCATCGAGACGGCCCAGAAGAAGCTCGAGGGCCGCAACTTCGAGATCCGCAAGAATGTCCTGAAGTACGACGACGTCATGAACCAGCAGCGTGAGATCATCTACGGCCAGCGCCACAAGGTGCTGAACGGCGAGGACATCAGCGCCGAGATGCACAATATGCTGAAGGAGAACATCGAGTCCAGCTGCAAGCAGTTCCTCGCAGGCGACGTGAAGGATGAGTGGGACTTCGGCGCACTCCGCCGCCACTATCTGGGCTGGCTGACCACCGACGAGGACTTCCACTACACCGTGGCCGATTACGACAACATCTCGCAGGAGAGCATCGCCGATATGCTGTATCAGCGCGGCATGGACATCCTGAACGACAAGGAGCAGCGCTACGGCGCACCTCTGATGCGGGAGCTGGAGCGTATCTGCCTGCTGAAGTGTGTAGACCGCCAGTGGATGGACCATATTGATAATATGGACCAGCTGCGTCAGGGCATCGCCCTGCGCGGCTACGGTCAGAAGGACCCCGTCGTCGAGTACCGCATCGAGGGCTTCGATATGTTCGACCAGATGGTCGATTCCATCCGGGAGTCCAGCGTCAAGATGCTGCTGACCATCGAACTGCGCGCCGCCGGTTCTGCCCCCAAGCGGGAGCAGGTGGCAAAGCCCACCGGCGAAGGCTTTGTGCCCGGCAACGGTGCACCCGGCGTCAAGGGCAGCCCCAAGGGTCAGCCGGTGCGTGTGGTCAAAATTGGCCGCAACGACCCCTGCCCCTGCGGCAGCGGCCTGAAGTTCAAAAAGTGCACCTGCGCCCAGTATCACCCCAATGGCAATAACGGCGGGGAAGAATAACCGTAAGGCAAAGCCCTCCCTGCCGTGGCCGAGAGGGCTTTCCGTATAAATTCAGAGGGAGTTGATTTTACAATGATCGCACCGGAAAAACTGTTGGAAGACGCCAAGGCGCTGGAGCCCCAGCTGCAGGAATGGCGGCGCACACTGCACCGTCACCCGGAGGTGGGCTTCGACCTGCCCCAGACCAAGGCGCTGGTCAAAAAGGCGCTGACTGAGATGGGCTACACCCCGCAGGACTGCGGCAAGTGCGGCGTGGTGGCGCTTGCAGGGGGCAAGCGCCCCGGCAAGGTGATCCTGCTGCGGGGCGACATGGACGCTCTGCCCTTGCAGGAGGAATCCGGCGAGGAGTTTTCCTCTGAGCTGCCCGGCAAGATGCACGGCTGCGGCCACGATATGCACACCGCCATGGTGCTGGGTGCAGCCAAGCTGCTCAAGGAGCACGAGGACGAGATCGAGGGCACGGTAAAGCTGGAGTTCCAGCCCGCAGAGGAGATCTTTCAGGGCTCGCTGGATATGATAAACAGCGGTCTGCTGGAGAACCCCAAGGTGGACGCAGCGGTCATGTTCCATGTGCTGGCCGGGATGCCCCTGCCCGCCGGTATGGTGCTGGTGCCGGGCGGCGGCATTACCATGGCCAGCTGCGAGCAGTACCACATCGTTGTGCACGGCAAGGGCGGCCACGGCTCCATGCCCAACGCCTGCATCGACCCCATCACCGCAGCGGCGCACATCCACATTGCCTTGCAGGAGATCAACAGCCGCGAGCTGGACCCCGCAGGCTTCGGCGTGTTCACCACCGGCCGGTTCGAGGCCGGCAAGGCCTCCAACGTCATCCCGGATACTGCCGATATGTGGGGCACCATCCGCACCGTGGACCCGGAGCAGAAGGTCAGTGCCCTTATCCATCAGCGCATGACCGAAATTGCGCAGGGTGTGGCCACCGCCTACCGCTGCACCGCCGAGGTGGAGTTCAGCGATTACTGTCCCTGCATGGTGGTGGACACCCCGCTGGCGGGCAACGCCCTGACCTATATGACCGAACTGCTGGGCAAGGGCGCTATGGATATGACCCCGCTCACCGGCGGCAAGCCCGGCGGCGGCAGCGAGGACTTCGCCTTTGTCAGCCACGAGGTACCCACCGTGAGCATGTTCTTAGCTGCCGGCAACGCCAAGGAGGGCTACACCTACGGCCAGCACCACCCCAAGGTGCGCTTTGACGACAGCATCCTGTACCGCGGCACGGCAGCCTACACCTATATGGCGCTGCGCTGGCTGGCAGAGCACCAGTAAAGTTGCCCCACCGAACGCCGGGCAGGAGGAAAGCTATGAAGCTGGAGCTGATGGATGCCATTCTGGAAACGCCGGTCATTGCGGCAGTCAAGGACGATGCAGGGCTTCGCAATGCGCTGACCAACGAGAATATCCGGGTGGTATTTGTATTATATGGAGATATCTGTAATATCTCCTCCATTGTGCGCCGCATCCACGAAGCCGGGCGCTTTGCCGTGGTGCATGTAGACCTTATTGCCGGGCTGGCGGGCAAAGAGGTGGCGGTGGACTTTATCCGCAATACCACCGAGGCGGACGGCATCATCTCCACCCGGCAGTCCTTCATCCGCCGCGCCAAGGAGCTGGGGCTTGCCGCCATCCTGCGGGTATTCCTTCTGGATTCCATCGCGCTGGAAAGTCTGGACAAGATCCCCGCAAATCTGCCGGACTGTCTGGATCTTCTGCCCGGCACCATGCCTAAGATCCTGCGCCGCGTCTGCGCCAAAGCCAAGGTGCCGGTGCTGACCGGCGGGCTGATCGCGGACAAGGAGGATGTGCTGGCTGCGCTGGAAGCCGGAGCTACCGCCATTTCCACCACCAATCAGGCCGTGTGGGATATGTAACCTGCATTCTGCGCAAAAGCGGCAGGCACTTTTTGTAAGGGTTTCACAAAAAGTGCAAAACATCTTGCTTTTTTCGCAGGGACAAGGTATCATAAGAATCAACAAGTGCTGTTTGTTTCAAGAGATATGAGCGAAACGGACAAGGGCAGTTGCCTTTGTTTTGGTTCGCTCTTTTTTTGTACAACAACAGATGCCCGGCTCCCGACGGGCCAAGGCAGAACGGACAGGAGGAAAAGAACAATGTATGATGTAGCAATCATCGGCTGTGGTGTCATCGGTGCCGCTGCCGCCTACGCACTGTCGCGCTACGACAACAAGGTGGTCATCCTTGAGGCCGAGAACGATGTGGCAGACTGCACCACCAAGGCCAACAGCGCTATTCTCCACGCAGGCTACGACCCCGCCCCCGGCACCCGCATGGCACGGCTGAACGTGCGCGGCGTAGCACTGGCCAAGGAGATCTGCGCAAAGCTGGATGTCTCCTACAAGCAGTGCGGCTCTCTGGTGCTGGCACTGGACGAAAAGGAGCTGCCCCACCTGCAGCATCTGTTTGAGAACGGCACCGCAAACGGCGTGCCCGACATGAAGATCCTTTCCAAGGAAGAGGCCCTTGCCATGGAGCCCAACCTTTCTGAAAAGGTCTGCGGCGCACTGTGGGCACCCAGCGCCGCCATCGTAAACCCGTGGGAGTACGCACTGGCCATGACCGAGGTGGCGGTGCGCAATGGCGTGGAGCTGCGCCGCAACTGCAAGGTGACCGATGCCGAGTCCATCGAGGGCGGCTACCGCCTGACCGTGCCCGGCGGCACGGTGGAAGCCCGCTGCGTCATCAACGCTGCCGGTATCTGGGCAGACAAGGTACACTCCATGGTGGAGCCCGCCAACTTCCACATCATTCCTACCCGCGGCGAGTACTATCTGCTGGACAAGAGCGAGGGCACCCGCGTGAGCCACGTCATCTTCCAGTGCCCCAACGCGCTGGGCAAGGGCGTGCTGGTAGCACCCACTGTGCACGGCAACCTGATCGTCGGCCCCAACGCGGAGCCAGTGGAGGGCAACGACACCTCCTGCACCAGCAGCGGTCTGGAATTTGTCAAGACTACTGCCCAGCGCAGCGTGCCCAGCATCAACTTCGGCGAGTCCATCCGCAGCTTTGCGGGCGTGCGCGCCAATCTGGACGTGGACGACTTTATCATTGGTGAAGAGCCGGAAGCACCCGGCTGGATCGATCTGGCCGGCATGAAGAGCCCCGGCCTGTCCGCCGCCCCGGCAGTGGCTGAGGAGGCCGTTGCTATCCTGAAAGAGCGCGGTGTGCTGGGCGCAGAAAAGGCCGATTACAAGGACGGCCGCCGCCACATCCGTTTCAAGGAACTTTCCGCAGAGGAAAAGGCAGCGCTGGTCAAGGAGCAGCCCGCCTACGGCCGCGTGATCTGCCGCTGCGAGACCATTACCGAGGGCGAGATCTTAGCAGCTCTCCACAGCGAAGTGCCCGCCAACACTATCGATGGCGTCAAGCGCCGCGCCGGTGCAGGCATGGGCCGCTGCCAGGGCGGCTTCTGCGGCCCGCGTGTGCTGGAGCTGATCAGCCGCGAGCTGGGCATAGACCCCTTGGACATCCTGCAGGACAAGAACGGCTCGAACGTTCTGGTCAGCGAAACGAAGGTAGGAGGAAAGAGCAATGGTTGATCTGGTCATTATCGGCGGCGGCCCTGCGGGCCTTGCTGCTGCCTGCAAGGCATGGGAAAGCGGTCTGCGCGACATCCTCATTCTGGAGCGCGATAAAGAGCTGGGCGGCATTCTGAACCAGTGCATCCACAATGGCTTTGGTCTGCACCGCTTTGGCGAGCAGCTCACCGGCCCGGAGTACGCCGGACGCTTTATTGAGATGCTCAAGAACACCGGCGTGAAGGTTCAGCTGGACACCATGGTGCTGGAAGTGACCCCGGATAAAAAGGTGCACTGTGTTTCCAAGGAGTACGGCTACCAGATCATCGAAGCCAAGAGCATCGTACTGGGCATGGGCTGCCGCGAGCGCACCCGTGGTGCCATCGGCACCCCGGGCACCCGCCCTGCCGGCGTGTACACCGCCGGTGCAGCACAGCGCTATGTGAACATGGAAGGCTATCTGGTGGGCAAGCGGGTGCTGATCCTCGGCAGCGGCGATATCGGCCTGATCATGGCACGCCGCATGACCCTTGAGGGCGCAAAGGTGCTGGCCTGCGTAGAAGTGATGCCCTACTCCGGCGGCCTGACCCGCAACATCGTGCAGTGCCTGAACGACTTTGACATTCCCCTGTACCTCTCCCACACCATCGTGGATATTCAGGGCAAGAACCGCGTAGAAAAAGCCATCGTGGCCGAGATTGGCCCCGACCGCAAGCCCATCCCCGGCACCGAGATGGAGTTTGATGTGGACACCATCCTGCTGAGCGTGGGTCTGATCCCCGAAAACGAGCTGACCAAACAGGCTGGTATCGAGATGGACCCCCGCACCAAGGGCGCCATCGTGTACGAAAACATGGAGACCAGCATCCCCGGCGTGTTTGCCTGCGGCAACGTTGTCCAGGTGCATGACCTGGTGGACTTCGTCTCCGGCGAGAGCGAGCTGGCCGGTGTGGCCGCTGCCAAGTATGTGCAGAACGGCCCCGTGCAGGAGGGCCGCGTACTGGCCGTCAAGCCCGGCAAAGACCTGGGCTACACCCTGCCCCAGCGCATCCGCGTGGAGGGTGTGGAGAAGAGCACCAATGTCTCGTTCCGTGTCCGCCGCATCTGCGGCAAGAGCACCATCCTCGTCAAGAGCGGCGATCAGGTCATCGCCAAGTTCAAGCGGGAACGCCTGGCCCCCGGCGAGATGGAACACATCGCCCTGCCCAGAGTCCTGCTGGACAAGGCTCCGGTGGACGAGCTGACCATTGAGATCGAGGAGGCATGAGCGATATGAAAGAAGTAATTTGCACCTGCTGCCCTCAGGGCTGCCATCTGCAGGTAGATGAAGCCAACGACTACAAGGTGACCGGCAACGGCTGCCCCAACGGCATCGCCTACGGCAAGGAAGAGCTGACCCACCCCACCCGCATCATCACCAGCACCGTGCGCGCCGAGGGCTGCCTGCACTCCCGCTGCCCGGTCAAGACCTCTAAGCCCGTGCCCAAGGGACAGATGGCTGAGGTCGTCGCTGCGCTGGACAGCGTGGTGCTGCATGCTCCCATCCATGTGGGTGATGTGGTGCTGACCGACGTCTGCGGCACCGGAGCTGACATTGTGACCTGCCGCGATATGGCATAAGCACTCCCCTTTTTACACAAATAAGCAAAGCAGCCGCTGCACCTTGCCGTGCAGCGGCTGCTTTGCGTGTAGGGAAATTCCCCTGTGTAAACACGATTTGGAATGCGCTCAGCTAGATGAGGGGCAGCGCCCGTTAGCCTCAATACCCCTCAGGCTCACTACGTTCGCCAGCTCCCCCAAGGGGACGCCTTTGCACTATGCCGGAAACTTTCCCGCCACCGCTAAAAGCCGTCCCCTTGGGGAAGGTGGCTTGACGCGAAGCGGCAAGACGGAAGGGGTACCCCCGCATCGCAGCAAATGCCGTTTCCCTGCTCTTGAACACTCTGCCGAAACTGCTCAGCCGGGCGTTTTGTCCTGCGCGGGCGCATCCTGCCAGAACAGCCATGTGGCGGCAAAGGCCACCCCGCCGGAAAGCGCCAGCAGCTCGGCGTAGGGCAGAATGTAGCCGCCCACGATCAGAAAACCCGGCAGACCGGTAACGCCGTAGGCCGTTGCGCCGATGCCCGTTACCGTACCGAACCACGCCCCCACCGCGCCGCCCACCATAGCGCAGACAAACGGCCGGACATAGCGCAGGTTCACGCCGAAGATGGCGGGCTCGGTAATGCCAAGGGCTGCGGACAGCGCCGAAGGGATGGCAACGGTCTTGTTTTTGGGGTCGCGGGTCTTAAAGGCGACCGCTAGACAGGCACCGCACTGGGCAAAGTTTGCGGCAGAGGCAATGGGCATCCAGATATTCAGCCCGCCCGCAGAGAGCAGCCCCGCCTCGATAACGTTATACATGTGGTGCAGACCGCAGACCACCGTAACGGGATACAGCGCCCCCATAACCAGCGCACCGATGCCATGCCCTACCGTGCTGAGCTGCCTTGCAAGGCCGATCATGCAGTTTTCCGCAAAGGAGAAGCAGGGGCCGAGGATGGTAAAGGTAACAAAGGTGGTAATAAGCACCGTGCACAGCGGCGTAACAAAAAGATCCAGCGCCGCAGGGACGCGGCTGCGGAACCACCGCTCCAGCCGGGACATGAGCCAGACTGCAATGATCACCGGGATAACGTGTCCCTGATACCCCACTTGTTTTACGTTGAAACAGAGCAGATGCCAGACCGGGACGTTCTCCGCTGTACCCACAGACCACGCGTTGAGCAGCGCGGGGTGCACCATGCACAGCCCCACCACCCCGCCGAGGAAAAGATTGCCCCCAAACACCCGGGCGGAGGAGAGCGCCACCAGCACCGGCAGAGACACAAAAGCTGTGCCGGACACCATCTTTAAAAAGCTGAACCAGTCGGCGGCGGCAACGGCGGGCAGCGCCCTGCCCAGTGCGTCCAGAATGCCGGTCAGCAGACCGGCAGCCACAATGGCGGGCAGGATGGGCACAAACACATCCCCCAGCGTTTTTACCAGCCGCTGCGGCAGCGGCAGTACCGGGGCAGTACATTTCTGCGCCGCCGGGGCACCGGGCAGACCGGACAGCTTTATAAATTTCTCGTACACCCGGTTCACCGTGCCGGTGCCAAGGATGATCTGAAGCTGTCCCCCGGCGCAGAACACTCCCATCACGCCCGGGATGCTCTCCAGCCGTTTTTGATCGACCTTGTGCGCATCTGCCACTACCAGACGCAGCCGGGTGGCGCAGTGCGCGGCGGAAGCCAGATTTTCCCCGCCGCCAATGCTTTCAAAAATCGCTCTGGCGCAGGCGGCGTGATCCAATGTCCTCATGCTTCTCTCCTTCGTTGTAAAAGTGAGCCGGAAACATCCGCAGGCGTTTCCGGCTCATAGCAGAATATGGCTAGAGCACAGCGGAAGCCATTTCAAATCGTTTTTCAGCCTTGCAGCGGCATGATGCTCTCCGGTGCGGCACACAGGTACTGCGGCGCGGCGGGCGCTGCCGAGCAAAGGCTTTTTTTGCTTACCTTCCACCACAGCTGCGCCGTGCCCTCCGGCGGAGCGCAGATGAGGTTCCAGTCAAAGGGGTTCTCACTGGTGGAGACGGCTTTTACCGGGATGGCGTTGGGCACATCGGCGGTACAGGGCGTAAAGTCGTGGGCACGGATGCCCACAGCGGTACAGCCTGCCGGGACAGGCAGCGCCAGCCGCAGGGTGGTGTTCCAGCCGTCCAGCCGGACGGTGTGACTGTCCAGCGGAGTACAGGGCAGAATGTTCTTGCAGCCGGTCAGCCGCGCGGCAGCAACGCTCTGCGGGTCGGCAAACACCTCTTTTGTGCTGCCGGTGCGCAGCACCTGCCCCTTGTTCAGCACGATCATCTCTTTGCACAGGCGGTAGGCCTCGTCCCGGTTGTGAGTCACCAGCAGGGCGGTGCCCGCAAAGCTTGCCAGCAGGCTGCCTACCTCGCCTTCTACCTCTTCCCGCAGATAGCTGTCCAGCGCACTGAAAGGCTCGTCCAGCATCAGGATGCGGGGCTTGCCCACCAGAATGCGTGCCAGCGCGGCGCGCTGCTGCTGTCCGCCGGAAAGCTGGGCAGGGTAGCGTTTTGCCAGCTCTTCCAGCCGCATGGCGCGCAGCATTTCGGCGCAGGCAGCGCGGCGGGCGGCGTGGTCTTTTTCTGTTTTCAGGCCGCAGAGGATATTCTGTTCTACGGTCATATTGGGGAACAACGCGTAGTTCTGGAACAGCAGCCCTACGCCCCGCTGCTGCGGCGGCAGGTCGATGTGCCGGTCACTGTCAAACAACACCCGCCCGTCCAGCACGATGCGTCCGCGGTCTGGCTTTACAATACCTGCAATGCACCGCAATGTCATGCTTTTGCCGCAGCCGGAAGCTCCCAGCAAAGCGGTGGAGGTGTTGCCGGCAGTAAAGGCAGCGCGGAGGGTAAATCCGTCCAGCTTTTTTTCAATGTTGATTTCAAGGCTCATTTCCGGGCACCCGCTTTCTGTTTTTTCTCCAGCAGGTTCACCGCCAGCAGCACCACCGCCGAAATGGCGATATCCACCAGCACCCACCGCATGGCACCAAGCTCATCGTTGGTGCGCCAGAGCTGGTAGACCGTGGTGGCAATGGTGGCGGTCTTGCCGGGGGTGTAGCCCGCGATCATGCTGGTGGCACCGTATTCGCCCAGTG
>OHXK01000912.1_pt1 | contig 12254 bp, 6 predicted proteins | sample 1579921 | NCBI WGS metagenome assembly OHXK01 (sample SAMEA3882551, study PRJEB24775) | human gut metagenome | biome: human-associated habitat; feature: intestine environment; material: feces | place: Netherlands | collected 2009/2010 | reverse complement strand
AGATTGGTAAAAACGGGTTCATATTATTTCCTGAGCCGTCCCCGTCGTTTTGGCAAGAGTCTGCTTCTTTCTACCTTTGAAGCCTACTTTCAAGGACGCAAGGATTTGTTTCAAGGTTTGGCCATCGAACAGCTGGAAAAGGAATGGGAAGAATATCCGGTTTTGCACTTGGATTTGAATGCCCGGAAATATGAAACTGCTGCTGACCTGACGGCTATGCTTAATCAGTATCTGGAGAAATGGGAGCTGCTCTATGGTCAGGAGAAGAAAGACCGTAGTCCGGAAGAGCGTTTTGCTTACGTGATAGAGCAGGCATGCATGCAGACAGGAAAGCAGGTTGTTGTGCTGATTGATGAGTATGACAAGCCATTGCTTCAAGCGGTCTTGGATGAGAACTTGCTGGATGAGTATCGGAAAATATTGAAAGCGTTCTACGGTGTCTTGAAGAGCGCTGACCGTTATCTTCGTTTTGTTTTCCTCACCGGAGTAACTAAGTTTGCTCAAGTAAGCGTGTTCAGTGACTTGAATCAACTGAATGATATTAGTATGAAATCTCCCTATGCAGCACTGTGTGGTATTACCCGAGAAGAGCTGCAGCAAACCTTTCTTCCGGAACTGGAGCGTCTTGCCAAACGGAGAGGGAGATCGTTGCAAAAAGTGATTGATTTAATGGAATGCCAATACGATGGTTATCATTTTCATCCGGAAGGTGCAGGGATGTTCAATCCGTTCAGTGTGTTGAATGCATTCGATGCAGAAGAATTGGGTTACTATTGGTTTCAGACCGGAACTCCGACTTATCTGGTTGACTTGCTGAAAAAAAGCGATTATGATATACGTCTATTGATAGATGGAGTGGAAGTGCTGGCTTCCGCTTTCTCTGAATATCGTGCGGAAACAAATAATCCTCTTCCGATGATTTATCAAAGTGGTTATTTGACCATAAAAGGGTATGATGATGATGTGAAGCTATACACTTTAGGCTTTCCAAATGATGAGGTTCGTTACGGCTTTCTGAATTTTTTGGTACCCTATTATACCAATGTATCCAATGATGAAACTGGTTTCCACATCGCTAAATTCATGCGTGAATTGAAGAGTGGAGATGTGGAGGCGTTTATGGAGCGTCTTAAGATATTCTTCTCCGGTATTCCGTACGAGTTGAGTGATGATACGGAATGCCATTATCAGGTTATTTTTCATGTAGTGTTTACTTTGCTGGGACAGTTTATCCGGTCCGAGGTTCGCAGCAGCCGTGGTCGTGCGGACGCAGTAGTTCATACTCCTACCGCTATTTATGTTTTTGAGTTCAAACTGGACGGTACAGCCGACGCAGCTCTGAAGCAAATAGATGAGAAGGGGTATCTGATTCCTTATACCTTGGATGGCAGGAAATTAGTGAAAGTAGGTGTGAACTTCAGTAAAGAAACACGGAATATTGATGAATATATTGTCGTGGAGGAATAGGAACGAACAATCCTATATACGGAAAAGGCGATGAAGATTTGATTCTTCATCGCCTTTTCCATATTATAGTATTTCATTTTATTTCTTCATCCTCAGCACCCGTATTCCCGTCCACTTATTATTGTCTTTCAGCATTTGGGACAAGGGGACTTTGGAGACGACCACTTTCTTGTCGGTAGAGGAAGCGTGTACCAGCAGGAGTTTGTTATCCGCATAGAAAGCGATTCCCATGTGGGCTACGTCCAGCCCCGGAGTGTTGGTGGTGATGGCTATGATATCGCCGTCTTTAATCCACGGGAGACCATCGGCGGGAAGTTTGGCTTTGGGAAGATAGTGAACTTCCTTGCCGGACAAGGATTGCTCAATCTTCTTCATTTTGGCTACGTTCTCCGGCGAATTGGCCAGCTGCTTGTAAAGTTGGGGATGGGAAGACATGTAGGAGATAGACAACCGTTCGGTGTCGGGACTCATGGCGCCCGTTACATCTTGAAGGAAGCCGTTGCGTACGCCATTGTTTATCCAGTCGGCAATATAATGCAGGCGGGAAGTGTACCCGTCGATTTTACCGTCACGGTAACGGATTTTTTGCAGGTTATCGGCGAAAGCGCTTTCCGAGATGTCCCCGTCGGCTAATTTGGGAGTGAGTGTCTCTGCCAGCACATATTCCACCAGCGTGGTGCAGTCTACCTCATCGCAGTTGATGACGAGTTCCTCGGGACCATCTGCCTCCAGTGTATGGGCTACGTATGGCACATCCAGATACTTTATTCCATTGCTCAACATATCTTTCCCTCCCTGGGCAGAAACGGAAGTTACCATGGCTGCGGCGCAGAGGGCGCTGAACATAAATTTAGTCATTGTTTTCATTTTTCTCTCTTTTGATTATTATTGTTCTTAAACGTAAAAAGGATGCAGCAAATTTACTACATCCTTTTTATAAAAGCTTAATCCGGAGGGATTAAATTCAATATTGCTGGATTAAATATTTATAATCCTCCTTTTTATCGAACGGAACAAGGGAGAAACCGTATTCAATGGCGTTCTCTTTGCCCGGACGAATCAGATAGGGCTCATGGGCGGTTGCGCCCCAACTGTCGTCTCCACCGACACCCATCATGCGGTAATCAATGAACAAATCGACCATCTTTTCCGGCAGAGGGTCGGTGAGGTGGCGGTGATGGGTCTTTTCGGTACGCGGAGCGCCGTTGTCAATCGTATCGCCGCTGTCCATACTTTCCAGGGGATAGTTGGAGGCGTTCAGCTCAAAGGTGCGGTCGGCGATGAGCAGCAAACCACGTTGCGTCTTATCGGTAAGGGCGCACCAATAGATGTCCGTGCGATGGTTGTTCTCCTGTGGGCGGACATACGGCTCGTACATATCCTTGACCGGGATGGCGTACTCTCCGATGAACTGGGAGGTACGGCGGTCTCGGTAATTCTCTTTCGGACCGCGACCGTAGTAGGTCAAGTCTGTAAAGCTTTCCGGCAACTGCATCCGCAGGCCCACACGCGGTATCATCGGAGCTTGGTCTCCTTCGGCCATGAAGCGGTTGTCTACCTTGATGACTCCGCTGGCATATATCTTATAGGTGATGTTCCAACGGGCCTCTGTCTGCGGAAAACGGTAGGTCACCTTTACTGTCGTGGCATTGCTGCCCGGAGTCACTTGGAAGCTTTCGGCTTTCGGTTCCTGATAGCTTGCCTCTTTCCAGGCTTTGAGGCGGACGGGGAGGTTGGCTCCATAGTCGTTGTCCGTCGGTGCACGCCAGAAGAAGGGACGGGGACCTTGACCGTTCAGTATGTACTCGTGCTTCTTGTATAAATAGGAGGTGAGCAGACCGCTTTGCTTGTCGAAGGTGGCTTTGAAGTCGGGACCGGAGAACGCCACCAAATTTCCCTCTTCCTTAGAAGTGGCGGGCTGCTGTGCCGTAGCCTCTTTCTTGTAGAAAGTATGGACGTAGGTCTGTTCGCGTGCGATGACCGTGCCGGCCGGGAGGAAAGGCTCTGCCGTCTTGATGGCTGCATAGAACTCGATACGCACATCTCCCGTTGTCTGTTTCTCTTTGGGTATGCCGTTCAGGAAGCCGGTGGTTACCGTCTTGCCCGGTGCAGCATGGATATTTTCAATCTTGCCACGGTAGACTTCCTTTCCATGGTCGCGGATGATGTAGTAGAAGTCGTACTTGTCGAGATTGGTGAAAGAGAAATCATTGCGGATTTTCACGGTGGAAGTCTGCTTGTCGAAGTCGAGGAACTTGATGTTCTGGTAGACCTTCCCCATCTCTTCCGTCTGCGGTTTGACACTGCGGTCGGGATATACCACGCCGTTGATGCAGAAATTACCGTCAGAGGGAGTGCCGTTCTCGCCATAGTCGCCGCCATAAGTCCAGTATTTACGGCCATCGTCAGTCTTGGCGGCAAAGCCCTGGTCTACCCAATCCCAGACACAGCCACCCTGGAGGATGGGATATTTTTCGATGATGTCCCAATACTCCTGGAAGTTGCCGAGGCTGTTGCCCATGGCATGGGCATACTCGCAAAGAATGAGGGGACGCGTCATCTCCTTGTTCCGGGCATACTTCTCCAGATAGGAAGGGGAAGCGTACATCGGGCAGTAGATGTCCGTATTCCATTCCAACAGTGCGCGTTCATACTGGATGGGACGGCTGTCGAGCGTCTTCAAGGTGTTGTAGGTGACGTAGAAATTCAATCCGTTTCCGGCTTCGTTGCCCAGCGACCAGATGATGACTGACGGATGGTTCTTGTCCCGTTCGTACATATTCATGGTACGGTCGAGATGGGCATTCATGAAGAGCGGATTGTTTCCCAGCGTACCGCCTACCCGCAAGTCGTAACCCATGCCGTGACTTTCGATATTGGCTTCGTCGATGACGTAGATACCATATTCATCGCAGAGTTCGTAGAAACGTTCCTGCTGGGGATAGTGGCAAGTGCGTACGGTATTGACATTGTATCTCTTCCAAAGCTCGAAGTCTTTCTTCATCAGTTCTTCGGAGACATAGTGACCGGTGTTCTCGTTGTGTTCGTGATAGTTCACGCCTTTCACGAGGATGGGTTGCCCGTTCACCAGCAATTGCTTGTCCTTGATTTCCACTGTACGGAAACCTACTTTGCAGCTTGTCGCTTCAATCACATCTCCGTTCGGGCGCTTCAATCTGACGACGAGGGTATAGAGGTTGGGCGTTTCGGCTGTCCATTGCAGGGGTTCCTGGATGGTCTTCTTGGTGAATTCCACTTCCGTTTGGTCACCGCTGACTTGAGTAGAGGACTGGGCTATCTGCTGGTCGTTCTTGTCCAGCAGGCGGTAACCAACGACAAATGGGGAATTTTGTCCGCTTTCATTGGTAAACTGCACCTTTACCTTGAGGATACCGTTCCGGTAGTTCTCATCCAAAGGAGACTCCACCTTGAAGTCCGTGAGATGGATTTGAGGCTGGGCATATAAGTAAATGTCCCGTTCGATACCACTGATGCGCCAGAAGTCCTGGCATTCCAGATAGTTGGCATCGGAAAAGCGGTGTATCTGAATGGCAATGACATTCTTCCCTTTCTTGGCAATGGTGCTGACGTTGAAACGCGCCGGAGTCTTTGCATCTTTACTCATGCCTACAAACTTGCCGTTGAGGTAGTAGAAGGCTGCCCCGCGTACGCCGTCGGCACTCAGGAAAATTTCCTTATCGTCCCAGTCTCCCGGAAGAGTGAACTCGCGGCGGTAGGTGCCGGTGGGATTCCATTCTTGGGGAACGTATGGAGGATTGGGCTTGTCCCAATAAGGAGAATAGCCCGAAGAACAGAACTCATAGGGATGGTTCACGTAGATGGGCGTGCCGAATCCCTGCAACTCCCAGTTTCCGGGTACATTGATGTCCGGCCAGCGGCTGGCGTCCACACGGTCCATCATGAAGTCCGTGGGGCGGTCGGCGAAGGCTTCCACGTAATGGAATTTCCATTTCCCGTTGAGGGATAGGCGGTAGGTTCCGTTCTTGCGGTCATTGATGACGGCATCGGCCTCCGTGACGTAGGAGGTGAACGTACTGCGTGCGGGCTCCCGGTTGATGCTTGTCAGCTTGGGGTTGGTAATCTCTTCGTAGCGGTTGTTCTCCTGAGCAGTCAGGGCAAAGGGAAACGCTGCGAGGCAAGTGAGTAAAAAATACTTTTTATTCATAATTGCTTTTATTTCTTTGTGGTAGGTTCAGAGACCGGGAATACGAGCCCTTCACGCAACCACTTCTCCAGTTCTTCCGTCCATTGACGCTTGTAGGTGAAGTTGTCCCGGAATCCCCAGCCATGTCCACCGGTAGGGTAGGCATGCAGGCTGGCAGGCACTTTGTGGTCACGCAAGGCGAGGAAATAGCCAATGCCGTTGATGGGTGGCACAGCGTCGTCGTCCGAAGAAAGCATGATAAAAGCCTGCGGAGTGCGTGGGGACACTTGTCTTTCAAGTGAATACTTTTGTTCCAGTTCCTGAGATGGGTTTTCTCCGATAAGGTTCTTACGGGAACCTCCATGGGTAACGCCTTTCTGCATGGAAATCACCGGATAGAACAATATCTGGAAGTCGGGACGGGTTTTGTCACTGCTGTATAGTGTGGCAAGCGAAGCTGCCAGGTGTCCGCCGGCAGAAGCGCCCATGATGCCTACGCGCTGAGGATTGACACCCCATTCGGCAGCATGTTTGCGTACCATTCGGATGGCTTGTTCGGCATCGGAAAGGGGCACTTCATGGTGTCCGTTGGGCATACGGTATTTCAGAACAGCGTATGTGATACCTTGTGTATTGAACCAGGAAGCCATGTCATGTCCCTCATGGTGCATGGCAAGACCGCTGTAGCCGCCTCCCGGACACATGATGATGGCCATGCCGTTAGGGTGGGGGGCAGGGTACACTGTAAGGGTAGGTTCGGTAACATTGGAGACGCCTCCGTTGTTCCGGCCTTGTTCGGTTCCGGTCAGTTCGTTGTTATTGGGGGCACCGTTGGGCCACAAAGGTAGCTCAACGGGCTTTTGTGCAGATAACATGGTCGTTGCAAATAGAAAAGATAAAAGCAGAATCTTCTTCATGTTCTAAATATTTAAAAATTATTTGGTTTTCATGGAAGCTTTGATGAGGTAGAATATCAGAATGGCATAAGCACCCAGCGCCAGCACTTCGGACCAGGTGTTCTGCAACCATGCATCGTTTACGAGGTTGATTCCTCCGAAACGCATGGCAGCACTTGCCACGCCCATCAATGCACCGCCGGCAATGAAACCGGAGGCAAGCAGTGTGCCTTTCTCCCCGCGTTCGGCATTGAGAGCGGCATCCTTGCTGCGGCTGGTCACGTACCAGTTGATGGCACCGCCCACTACCAACGGAACATTCAGTTCCAATGGGATGAACATACCCAATGCAAATGCCAGTGCGGGAATCTTGCAGAAGTTGAGGATGACGGCCAGCACTGCACCGATACCGTAGAGCAGCCAGGGCGCACCCACACCGTTCATCAGAGGTTCGATAACGGCTGCCATGGCATTGGCCTGCGGAGCGGCCAGCTGTCCGCTGGTGAAACCGTATGTCTTGTTCAGGATAATCATTACCCCACCTACGGTAGCGGCGGAAACGATGGTTCCGAGAAACTTCCAGGTTTCCTGCTTGGCAGGCGTGCTACCCAGCCAGTAACCGATTTTCAAGTCTGTGATGAAGCCTCCCGCCATGGACAGTGCCGTACATACAACACCGCCCATCACCAGTGCCGCAACCATCCCTTCGGGACCTTTCAGCCCTACGGCTACCATGACTACGGATGCCAGGATTAATGTCATCAGCGTCATTCCGGATACGGGGTTTGTGCCCACAATCGCAATGGCATTGGCTGCCACGGTGGTGAACAGGAAAGCGATACCTGCAACAAGCAGGATAGCTACAATGGTATGTGTCAAGTTGCCCTGCATCACATCGAAGTAGAAGAAGAGAACAACCAGCAGCAGCGTGATGATGGAACCGATGGCGATAATCTTCATGGAGATGTCCCGCTGTGTGCGTTTCACACTGGCTTCCACGTTGGACTTACCTCCCATTTCCTTGGCAGCCAGTCCTACGGCACTCTTGATGATGCCCCAAGACTTGATAATGCCGATGATACCTGCCATGGCAATGCCACCGATACCGATGCTCTTGGCATAGTATTTGAAGATTTCTTCCGGAGCCATAGCGCCTATGGTTGCCGTGATTTCGGGGTTCCATTGGTTCAGTACGGAATCTCCCCAAATCATGGACATACCGGGGATGATAATCCACCATACGGCCAGTGAGCCGGCACAGATGATGGACGCGTATTTCAGTCCTACGATGTAACCCAGACCGAGCACGGCAGCACCCGTATTAACCTTGAATACCAGCTTGGCTTTCTCGGCCAGCATTTCGCCGAGGCCGCATACGCGGGTAGTGAAATTCTCGTTCCACCAGCCGAAGGTTGCCACGATGAAGTCGTATAGACCTCCGATAATACCTGCCATGAGTAATGGTTTTGCCTGGCTGCCGCCCTTTTCACCGGAGACGAGCACTTGTGTGGTGGCTGTCGCCTCGGGGAAGGGATACTTGCCGTGCATGTCGCTCACGAAATATTTGCGGAAGGGGATAAGGAAGAGAATACCCAGCACACCTCCCAGCAGAGAGCTGATAAAGACTTGTGCAAAGGTAACGGTGATTTCTTTCGGATAAGTTTCTTGAAGGATATAAAGTGCCGGAAGGGTGAAGATGGCACCTGCCACGATGACGCCAGAACTGGCACCGATAGACTGGATAATGACGTTTTCGCCCAATGCGTTCTTGCGTTTGGCGGCACCCGATACGCCGACGGCAATGATGGCGATGGGGATGGCGGCTTCGAATACTTGCCCCACCTTCAGCCCCAGATAGGCGGCTGCGGCCGAAAAGAGGATGGCCATCAGAATACCCCATGTCACCGACCAGGCATTTACTTCTGAATACTTCTTGTCCGGGCTCATCAGAGGGTTGTACACTTCTCCCGGTTTCAGTTCACGGAACGCATTTTCCGGCAAGCCGGTGATTGGTTCTTCTTCTTGTTTCATAGGTTTTGTAGTTTTATGTTTTTCTTTAATAGACTTCAAAGATAGTGCAAACCGAATGCAGGATAAAATGAGCAAGCTCATTATTATTCTGCTGAGGTGCAGCCTATCTTCGCATTTTAGGCAAAGAAAGCAAAAAAAAAGGAGATTTAAAAAAATCTCCTTAATTCTGTATGGTAAAATGCTTATTTGGCATCTTTAGCGGTCATGTCCCCTTCGATAAATAATCGCATGATTTCCGTTTTGGCATTGGTGCGCAGGGTAATGGATTTCTTGAAGTGTCCGGGGTATCTTCCGGTTCCATTATAAGTTACTTTCACTGTTCCAGTCTTTCCCGGTGCTATCGGTTCTTGTGAATATTCGGGAACGGTACATCCGCAGGAAGCTACAGCCTGATGGATGACAAGCGGAGCATCGCCTACGTTCGTAAACTTAAAGGTGTAGCTGACCACAGGACTGTTTTCGGAGAATGTGCCGAAGTTGTGGGTGGTCTGTTCGAATTTGATGTCTGCCTTTCCTTGTGCATAGGCATAACCGATGCTCATAACCAGCAGCATCATATAAAAAACGACTTTCTTCATGTTCTTATCTTTTTTATATTTCAACGGCGCAAAGGTAACCCATTTTCATTAAAATAATGCCTATGGCGTGCGAAATTGTATTAAATCGGGCTCAAAAGGTCTCTGTACGAATGATAAGCAGGGAAAAATAGGGGAAGCGGATGGTCGCTATCCGCTTGCTGTCATTGATATACTTCTCTTCCGGAGTGCCTACATTCTCAAAATAGTGATACCGGTATTCGGGATGCAGGCGGATGCAGCGGTGAATCTCATCGGTGCATCTGGACAGCTTCATGATGACAACCGCACTGTTTTCGCTTGTCAGTTTCTCTATCTCTTCTGTCGTAGTAATGCCGGGTATCACCGTCAGCCGCTCTTCCTGGCTGGCCACATGGAGCCCGCCCAGTGCGCCGGCGGCAATGAAGGCGGGGATACCGGGGATGTGCTTCACGGGGATGCCGTCTGCCTGCAGTTTGTCATATACATAATGTATGGAAGAGTAGAATCCGGCATCTCCTTCGGCAACGATACAGACCTTCTTTCCTTGTTGCCGGAGGGTGGAGCTCTCCATATAGACCTCGTCGTAGGCGCTCAGGGCTTTTTCGCGCTGTTTGCTCATGGGGAGTGGAAAGCGGTGCACCGTGTTTTCCGGAATGTCGAGTTGCAATAGGATGTCGGCTGCGCGTGAAACTCTGTTTCCATCTTTGGCCAGTGTCTCGGGACAGAATATACAGTCGGCTGTCTGCAGGGCTTTCAAGCCTTTTACGGTAATCAGTTCCGGTTCGCCGGGACCGAGAGATACAAATATGACGGGGAACATTTGCATGAAGACATTAAAGGTTAAAAATTAAAGAACAGCAAAACGGCTACAAAAGTGGGGAAATAATCAGTAGCAAACAAGATATTCGCTATCTTTGTTATTTACTAAAACAATCTGTTTTTTATGGATTATCAACTGAACACCCGCTTGAATGGCAACATAGCCATGACTTCCAGCTACCATGAGCGTGCGTCGCTGCAACGTGACAAGACTCTGTATAAATTCATTTGGGTACAGAGCGGTACGCTGACTCTGGAAATAGACCATATCCCCATGCGCCTGGAAAAGGATGAAATCGTGACCTTGACCCCGTTGCATCACCTGGAGGTAAAAGAGGTGGACGGTGAATACCTGACGTTTGTATTCAACAGCAATTTTTATTGCATCTATGGACATGACAACGAGGTCTCTTGCAATGGATTCCTTTTTTATGGCTCTTCCCAGGTGATGAGACTGGCACTTTCTGCCGGGCAGTCTTCCAACTTGCATGACATAGTCCGCATTTTCCGGCAGGAATCGGTCATCCATGACAACTTGCAGGAGGAGATGCTGCGGATTGTCTTGAAACGTTTCATCATTACCTGCACACGCATTGCGCGCCAGCGTTTCGGGGTGGGGCAGGAGAAGGAAAAGACGTTTGACATCATCCGGCAGTATTACGTATTAGTGGACCGGCATTTCAAGGAGAAGAAGCAAGTGCAGGATTATGCTGATATTCTTTGCCGTTCTCCCAAGACACTTTCCAATCTGTTCTCGACCTGCGGGTTGCCTTCCCCTTTACGGGTGATTCATGACCGCATTGAGGCAGAAGCCATGAGATTGCTGCTGTATACCCACAAAAGCGCTAAGGAAATCAGCTCCATTCTGGGCTTCGAAGACTTGTCCGCGTTCAGCCGTTTTTTCAAGAAAATGACCGGCGAGAGTGTCTCGGACTACCGGAAAAGAGTGAAACGGGAAGAATTGCCAACTGTTGCGGAATAATTGCCATTTCGTACGTGGTGGAAAACAAGGAACTTTGCAAAAACAAAAATCAAGTCATATTACTGAAACCATTTAAAAAGTAGAACAAAGATGAAAACGAAATTGCAAAACTTGTTTATGGCTGCGTTGACGCTGGCCGCTTCCACTCAAAAGTTGGGTGTTAATTTGATTCGTGTAGCCATCCTGGTTATTTTCGTATGGATTGGTGGGTTGAAATTCTGGAATTATGAGGCTGAAGGGATTGTCCCTTTTGTGGCGAACAGCCCGTTCATGAGCTTCTTTTATACAAAGAGTGCCCCGGAGTACAAGGAGTATAAGCTGAAAGAGGGCGAGTTCAATGAGGCGAAACATCAGTGGCACGTGGAGAACAATACGTATGGTTTCTCTCACGGTCTGGGCATTCTGATTATGACCATCGGCATTCTGACATTTCAGGGGATATTCTCTCCGAAAATCGGACTGGCGGGAGCTGCACTGGCCATTGTCATGACAATAGGTACCCTCTCTTTCCTGGTGACAACTCCTGAGGTGTGGGTGCCCGACTTGGGAAGCGGGGAGCACGGCTTTCCGTTGCTGACGGGGGCAGGGCGCTTGGTCATCAAGGATACGGCCATTCTTGCCGGTGCCATTGTCGTACTGTCTGACAGTGCAAAAAGAGTATTGAACCAATTAAGGAAATAGACGTATGAAACAGTATGATGTCATTATCATCGGATTCGGCAAAGGCGGAAAGACATTGGCTGCCGAGTTGGCAAAACGGAAGCTGGACGTTGCCGTAGTGGAGCGTTCGGAAAAGATGTATGGAGGGACATGTATCAATATCGGTTGCATTCCTACAAAAACATTGGTGCATGCGGCAAAGCAGGCGGACAAAGACGCTTCTTGGGAGGTCAAGAAGGCATACTATCGTCAGTCCATTGCAAGGAAGGAAGAGGTCGTCTCTTTCCTGCGTCAGAAGAACTATCACAATCTGGCCGACAATCCTCATATAACGGTCTATACGGGTATCGGCTCCTTTGCAGGTCCGGATGTGGTGGAAGTTGGGATGGCGGAAGGGACATTACAATTGCAAGCTCCCCGGATATTCATCAATACGGGTGCCGAAACCGTCATTCCACCGATAGAGGGGATACAAGGTAACCCACGGGTATATACCAGCACCTCCATTATGGAACTGACTGAGCTGCCGGTACAGCTCGTCATTGTAGGCGGGGGATACATCGGACTAGAATTTGCTTCCATGTATGCTTCATTCGGTTCGCAAGTGACGGTGCTCGAGGGCTCTTCCGAACTGATATCCCGGGAGGACCGGAACATTGCGGACAGTGTCCGGGAGG
>OHXK01000910.1_pt1 | contig 12266 bp, 7 predicted proteins | sample 1579921 | NCBI WGS metagenome assembly OHXK01 (sample SAMEA3882551, study PRJEB24775) | human gut metagenome | biome: human-associated habitat; feature: intestine environment; material: feces | place: Netherlands | collected 2009/2010 | reverse complement strand
CCAGCACGCCGCCGCAGGCCCGCAGCTCGGCTTCCATGGCCGCGATGCGGTCGCTCTCCTTGATGCGGAGGCGCTCGGCGTTGCGGATGGTGGTGGTCCCCTCGCAGAACAGGCCCAGCACCATCAGCACCGGGCCAAGGTCGGGGCAGTCGGCAAGGTCGATGTCGGTGCCGCGCAGGAGGGCTTTTCCGAGCCGGATGCCCTCATCGGTGACGGACAGCTCTGCCCCGCAGCGGCGCAGGATGCCGAGGATGGCCGCATCACCCTGTAAGGTGTCGGCGGACAGGCCCTTGAGGGTCACGCCGCCCTGCACCGCCCCCAGCACCGCCGGGAACGCCGCCTGACTGTAATCTCCCTCCACCGTGTAGTCGCAGGGGGCATACTGCTGCCCGCCCGGGAGGAAGAGGGTGTTCTCGTCCTGCCAGCGGCTCTCGACGCCGAAACGGCGCTGTGCCGCCTGGGTCATCTCGATGTAGCTGCGGCTCTCCACCGGCGGGATGAGATGAAGGGTGCTGTCCCCTACCAGCAGGGGCAGGGCGAACAGCAGCCCGCTGATGAACTGGCTCGACACATTGCCCGCCAGCTCGTACTCGCCGCTTTTCAGAGCGCCCTCGACGGTCAGGCCCGCCGGGGATGGCTCAAAGCGGAGAGACTGCTCATGATATAACGCCTCGTACACCGACTGGGGCCGCTCCATCAGCCGGCCCCGGCCCACGAAGGTCACGCTCTGCCCGGTGAGGCTGGCGATGGGGATGAGAAAGCGGAGGGTGCTGCCGCTCTCGCAGCAGTCCACCGGGGCTTCGACGGGGAGGAACTGTCCCAGACCCTCCACCACGGCGCTGTCCGGGCCGGTGCGCACCTTGGCGCAGAGCTGTCCGGCGGCGGAGAGGGTGGCCGAGATGTCCTTGCTGAACTCGAGGTTCCCGATGTGAGAAGTGCCCTTCGCCAGCGCAGCGCAGAGCACCGCCCGGTGGGCCATGCTCTTGCTGGGCGGCGCAGTGATGGCCCCGCCGATGCCGCCGGGGGCTTGCTTTATCGTTACTATCATAGTCGATCCTTCAGGCGGCTTGCCCGCTTCCTTTACATATCCCTTCCGATGGCCCATGCGACCTGACGGCACTTTGCCATGGCCTGCGCAAAGGCCTCCGGAGTCAGGCACTGTGCGCCGTCGCTCCATGCGTGGCGGGGGTCATAATGCACCTCCACCTCGAGTCCGTCGGCACCGGCGGCCACGGCGGCGATCATCATCGGCTCCACAAGGTTCGCCTTGCCGGTGGCGTGGCTGGGGTCCACGATGACGGGCAGGTGGGTCTTTTCGTGGATGATGGGCACAGCGGACAGGTCAAGGGTGTTGCGGGTATACTTTTCAAAGGTGCGGATGCCGCGCTCGCACAGGATGACGTTGTCGTTGCCCTCGCTCATGATGTACTCGGCGGCCATGAGCAGCTCATCGATCGTGCCGGACATGCCGCGCTTAAGCAAGATCGGAGTCTTGGTCTTGCCGACCTCTTTGAGCAGAGGGAAGTTCTGGGCGTTGCGGGCGCCGATCTGCATGACGTCGATTTTCTTGTCCAGGAAGACCTGTACGTCGCGCGGGTCCATGATCTCGGTGACGATCGGCATGTCGAGCTCGGCAGACGCCTCGCACAGCAGGTCCAGGCCGGCAGGGCCCATGCCCTGGTAGGCGTACGGGGAAGTGCGGGGCTTGTAGGCGCCGCCGCGCAGCATCGTGGCACCGGCGGCCTTCACGCGGCGGGCGATGCGGATGAGGTTCTCGCCCTCGACGGAGCACGGGCCAGCGATGACCTGGAACTGATCGCCGCCGATCTTGACGCCGTGGCCGCAGTCGATGACGGAGTCCTCGGGGTGGAACTTGCGGTTGGCGCGCTTGAACGGCTCGGAGACGCGCTGCACGCGCTCGACGACATCCATGGACTCGAGCAGGAACGGGTCGATCTTGGTCGTATCGCCCACCAGGCCGATGATCGTCTCATTCTCGCCGCGCGAGACATCGGTCTTCAGGCCCTTTTTCTCAATCCAGCTGACGATATGGCTGACGGCCTCGTCGCTGGCGCTCTGCTTTAAAATTGCAATCATGGTGTGCCTCTCACCTCGATGGATAACTTTTGCAAAAACGGCCCGCATCGCGAGCCGTGTATATATGGTGCATGAGAGTTTATACTATCTGACTCGCTTTTGCCTTCTAAAGTGGGCCGTTGCGCCGCGTCTTCCTCGGAATTGCAAAGCTTTTTCTTTTATTTTGATAGCCCGTGGTGCACTTGGGTATAATGCCATACGTTGGCCCTATTAGCTCAGGGGATTAGAGCGTCTGCCTCCGGAGCAGAAGGCCGTTGGTTCGAATCCAACATGGGGCACCATCGAACGTAAGACCGTCCGAACCTCGCATGGTCCGGGCGGTTTTTCTTATACCGACGCGACGTGATGGGACGTGGTATGGCAGCAACGGATATCGAGCGTGGACTCTCGACCGCCGAGGTCGAGGAGCGCATCGCCGCCGGTAAGATCAACCGCAACATGGAGCTCAAGACCAAGTCGGTCAAAGAGCTCATCATCGAGAACCTCTGCACGCTGTTCAATTTGATCAACGTGATCTTGGCGTTCCTGGTCATTTTGACCGGTTCGTTTAAGAATCTGACGTTCCTGTTCGTGGTGTTCCTCAATACCGCTATTGGCGTCATCCAGTCCATGCGTTCCAAGAAGATGGTCGATAAGCTCACGCTGCTGACCTCCAAGAAGGCCATTGCGGTGCGCGACGGCGCCGAGGTGGAGCTCGACCTGGACCAGATCGTGCTCGACGATATCATCCGCCTGGGGCGTGGCGACCAGATTCCCGCTGACGCCGTGGTGGTTTCGGGCGAGGCGCTCGTGAACGAGAGCCTGCTGACGGGCGAGAGCGACCTTATTAAGAAACAGCCCGGTTCCGAGCTCATGAGCGGCAGTTTTATCGACTCAGGCCTGCTGCGCGCCCGCGTGATCCATGTCGGCGCCGACAACTACGTGGCCAAAATTAATAACGAGGCCAAGTACGTCAAAAAGGTCAATTCCGGGATCATGAACGAGCTTAACGCCATCGTGCGCTTTGCGAGCATCATCATGATCCCGCTCGGTTTGGCGTTGTTTGCCTCGAGTGTGAGCGAGCTGTGGGATGCCGCGGGAACCCCAGGCGATAGCGCGCTTTCGTGGTGCTTCTCCGAGCTGTTGGCTGGCCATGTGCCTTCGTCGGCGCTGCTGTTCACAGTGGGCGCCCTGCTGGGCATGATCCCGCAAGGCCTGGTGCTGCTGACCTCGTCGGTGCTCGCCATCGCCACGGTGCGCCTGGCCCGCCGCAAGGTGCTGGCGCAGCAGCTCTACTGCATCGAGACGCTCGCGCGCGTCGACGTGCTGTGCCTGGACAAGACGGGCACCATCACGTCGGGTCGCATGGAGGTCGAGGGCACGTATCCGCTGCCGGTCGAGGGTATGGGTGCGGGGGAGAGCGACGCCGCCGTTCCCGTCGATACCACGGTGCTCGATTTTGCGCTGGCTAACGTGGCGCGTGCGACTTCGGCCGATGCCAACGAGACCTGCCAGGCGCTGCTCAACTATTACGCCGATCGCCCGGTCGAGGTGTCTGAGCCGCTGTCGGTCATTCCGTTCTCGTCCTCCAAAAAGTGGAGCGGCGCGTCGTTTGCGCAGGGCTCCTATGTGATGGGTGCGGCGCAGTTTGTGCTCTCTGATCGTGCGTTTGCCCAGGTCGAGAACCGTGTCGCCGAGCTTGCCGATACCTGCCGCGTGCTCGTGGTGGCGCGCGTGGACGGCTTTACGCCCGATGGCGATATGGCGGGCGAGGAGCCCGTGGGCTTTGTGACCATCCGCGACGAGATTCGTACCTCGGCGGCCGAGACCATCGGCTACTTTAACGAGCAGGGCGTGACCCTCAACGTGATCAGTGGCGACGACCCGCGTACGGTGTCGTCGATCGCGCGCGTGGTGGGCGTGCCGGGGGCGGACGCTTATGTGGACGCCACGACGCTCGATACGCCGGCCAAGCTCGATGCCGCAGTGGACCGCTACCATGTCTTTGGTCGTGTGACCCCGCAGCAGAAGCGCGAGCTCGTGCAGGCGCTCAAGCGCCGCGAGCACACCGTGGCCATGACGGGCGACGGCGTCAACGACGTGTTGGCGCTCAAGGAGGCCGACTGCTCCGTCGCCATGGCGGCCGGCTCCGATGCCGCGCGCAACGTGGCCGAGATCGTGCTCGTCGACAACGACTTTGCCTCGATGCCCGCCGTGGTGGCCGAAGGCCGTCGCTCCATCAACAACCTGCAGCGTTCGGCTTCGCTGTTCTTGACCAAGACGCTGTTCTCGATGGGCCTGGCGGCGCTGTGCATCGCGCTGCCGCCGTACCCTTTCGAGCCGATTCAGATGACGCTCATCAACTTCTTCTGCATCGGCGCGCCGGGCTTTGTGTTGGGCCTGGAGCCCAACAATGCTCGCGTGAAGGGTGCGTTTTTGACCAACGTGCTCAAGCGTGCACTGCCGGCGTCGATTGCGGTCATTTTGGCTGCGGCGCTCGATATCTTTGTGGCGCGCGTGTTTGGCTTTAGCCAGCTCACGCTGTCTACGATGTGCCTGCTTACGTCGTGCGCGGCGAGCGTCAGCCTGATCTGGCGCATCTCGCAGCCTCTCACGCCCTTGCGCGTGGTGCTCTTTGTGTTTGTAGTCGCTGGCATCTTGGTGGGCGTTATCGGATTCCCGGAGCTGCTGTCTATTGCCAACCTGTCGATGGGCCAGATGGTTATCTTGGCTGTCATCGTGGTCTTTACCTGCTCGGTGTTCTTTAAGCTCGCCACGATGATGGATTCGCTCAAGCCGCGTCGTCGTCATGCCGCAACTGGTTTTGGACGCGGTGTGCGCGTCCACCTGGGTCGCGGTGGCGGCAAGGTGAGCTCGACGGGTTCGACGGCGGAGCGTTTTGCCAAGCGCGTCGCCGCCGACATGGCGCAGCGCCGCGAAGATCGCACCGCTCGCGAGGCCGAGGCCCGCGCACTCGAGGGCGTGGCCCAGGTCCAGCCCAAGAAAAAGAAGGGTAGCGGAGCCAAGCGCTCTCGCGTAACCAAGTCCGCCCAAGGCATCAAAGTCTCGATGCCGAGCAAAAAGAAGAAGTAACTACGCGCCCTGGCGATGTTGAATTGGTGCCTTGCTCCAGTGGAGCCGTGGCGATGTTATGCTCTAACCTCGATTGTTTGAATTGCTTCGAAAAGAGGATGCCGTGATCTGCCCGCATTGCCTTAAGACTATCGAGGACGGCGCCTCGTTCTGCCCCTACTGCAACGCCTATGTGGGTCCGGGCGATGGTCCCGAGCACACCGAGTTTGTGTTCTGTGAGGGCTGCGGTGCCCGTCTTTCTCCGCATGATCGTACATGCCCCAAATGCGGACGCCCGGCTCCGGGTATCCTCTCCGAGGACGCGGCTGCATCCGATCTGGCAGCGGGCCGCACGGCGGGCTTTCCGCGCCTAACGCAAGAGCAGATCGATACCGAGGTGCCGCATGCGCCGGCCTCTGCCGCTGCGGTGCTTTCGGACGCCGCCGACCCCAATGAGACCTGCGTGCTGCCAGCTTTCGATAAGGATTTCGGTATCCCCAAGGTCGATATTCCCATGCCCGTTTCCCTGCATGACGATGCTCAAAAACCCAAGCGCAAGGTGCACCCCGACGAGGATGCCTATCACAAGCACAAGCGTCATATTCCCAAGCCGCTTATCGTCATCGCGGTCCTTGCCGTCGTTTGCGGCGGTGCCTATTGGTTCGTGACGACCGATCCCATGGGTGTCATGCCTGGCTTCTACGACCAGTTTGGCCAGGCCGCGCAGACGACCTTCCCCACGCGCCAAAAGGGCGAGGCCACTGAGGACGATACCAAGCAGGACGATTCTGCCGAGGTGGTCCAGGAAGAAACCGTGCTCACCGATGATCAGCTCTATACCAGGCTCGACGGTCTGTATCAGACCATCGTGTCCTACGCTGACGAAGACCAGATCGGCGAGGTCATCGATTCCTTTAACAACGGCTATCTCCGAACGCCGCTGTCCACCCGTCAGGAGCTGTCGCAGAGTGCCTACGCCCTGCGCGACCAGATCAAAAAGACGCAAGATGAGCTTAACAACCTGAAAGTACAGGACGATACGGTCTATGCGGACGACATCGCCCACTTAAAGCAGCTTGCCGAGTGGATGTATGAGCGCGTCGACGTGATCTGCCAGAGCTGGGACATCTCGCTGGCCATTCCCGATGGCGAGTCGATGAGTTCCCACCAAAGCGAGATCCTGGCGCCCATCGCGCAGGGTGGCAACAGCGCGCTGAACCAGTACGACGCCAATGTGGGTTCCTGGAAGCCGCAGCAGCGTTTCTAAAATTAGTTCGCCATAGTCGGCATAACCTACGTGCGCAATTGATGTAAGCCCGTGCTTATTGCTACAATTCGTACAAATATGCTTTAAACGCACGAGGAAGGAACCACATGTTTGGTTTTAAGAAAGAGCTCTACACGCCCGAGTATCAGCTTGTCGGCGACGAGTGCGCCGTAATCGAGACGTCGAAGGGTACCATCAAGGTCAAGTTTGACGGCGAGGGCGCTCCCATTCATGTCGCGAACTTCTGCGAGCTTTCCACGATGGGCTTCTATGATGGCCTTAAGTTCCATCGCTATGTGCCCGGTTTTGTGATCCAGGGCGGCGACCCCAATACCCGCGATATGTCCGGCGCCGATGTCGCCGCCGGTCTTGAGGGCCCCGACGGCATGCCCGGTACCGGTGGCCCCGGCTACTGCATCAAGGGCGAGTTCGCCACCAATCCGCGCAACAGCCATGTCGATGGCGCCCTTGCCATGGCGCGCTCCATGGACCCCGATTCCGCGGGTTCGCAGTTCTACTTCTGCCTGGGCGCCCAGCATAACCTCGATTCCGGTTACACCGTCTTTGGTACCACGGTCGAGGGTCTCGATGTGATTTCGCAGCTGCGTGCCGGCGACGAGATCGTTCATGTCGAGATCGTTCACGAGTAAAGGGGACTTCCTTGAATAGCCAGCTGATCCAACAGGGCCGCGCCGCTTACCGCGCGGGTGATTTTTCTGCTGCAGCCCAGATGCTTGGGGCGGCAAAGACTCCCGATGAGATTATGGGCGAGGCCGATCACCTTCGTGGCAACGCCTTGATGCACCTGGGCATGTATGCCGAGGCCGCCGAGGCCTATGCCGCCGCCCTCAACGACGGCACCTACGGCAAGCGCGGCGCGCTGCTCACCAACCGCGGCAAGGCGCTAGCCGCCGTGGGCGACTACACGACGGCCGCTCAGGCTTTCTCTGCTGCTACGCAGGATGCTTCCTATGCCACGCCGTTCAAGGCCTATCTGGGTCTAGGCAATGCGCTGTTCCAATCGGGCGACTATGCCAACGCGGGAACCGCCTTCCGTCAGGCTGCTATCGACGGCGCCAATCCGGCTCCTGCCGCCGCGCTCGGCGAGCTCGGTCGTTGCTTCATTAAGCTCGGCCGTCCGGCGGATGCCGTGGAGACCTACCGCACGGCTATCGACTTTGCCGGCCCCCGCGACGACACGCGTGCGCTCAACGCCGGCATGGGTCAGGCGCTTTCTGCTGCCGGCCGTCCCTCCGACGCACTCGACGCCTTTAACGCCGCTACTGCCGATGGCATCTACCAGCTCACCTCCGAGCAGGCCGATGAGCTTGCCCGCGTGCACGATTCGCTTGCCGCGCTGTCTGCCCAGACGGCTATGGCCACGGCTCCGGCGCCCGCGATGGACGCTCCTGCCGTCGATCCGCTCGATCCTACGGGCGCGACCGGTCAGTTTATGCCCGATCCCTCGGACACCGGCTTCTTTACGCTGTCCGAGTCCGAGATGGTCCAGCAGGACCGTCAGGATCGTAAGCAGGCCAAGGTCCGTCGTCGCCATCGCCACACGGGTCTCAAAGTCTTCATCGTGCTGCTTCTGCTCATTTTGATCGCCGCGGGCGGTCTGGGCTTTGCCTACACGCGCGGCTTTGGCTTCCCGTCTCAGGAGTCTGTCGTTACCGATCTGTTCCAGGCTGCCGGCGACGGTGACACCGCAAAGGCCGAGTCTTGCCTGGCCTCGAACCTGTCCGAGGACGCTAAGTCGATGATCATCTCCTCGATTCCGCAGGGTGCCACCGTGTCCGTCGAGGGCATGGATCAGTCCATGACCGAGACGACCGCTAAGGTGAAGGCATCGCTGTCCAAGGGCGGCGAGCAGGAGTACACCGTCAAATTCGTGCGCTCCGACAACCATATCGGCTGGGCCGTTTCTTCGCTTGATATGGATTTCTCGGCTGCTGACAACCAGTAGTGACCTTATGGGATTTAGCTTTGCCCGGCGCTTCACCGCAAGTGAGGCGCCGGGCTTGCGCTAGTATGATGAGCTAGTAGTTTTCCAGCAATCATCCAACACATCAGGAGTTGCGTTGTTTTCTTTGATGGATATGTTCTTCGGTAGCTATGCGGGCGATCTTGCCATCGACCTCGGCACCGCAAATACGCTTGTCTCCGTGCGCGGCAAGGGCATCGTCATTCGCGAGCCCTCCGTTGTCGCCATCGACAAGAACGACGAGCGCATCCTGGCGGTCGGTATCGAGGCAAAGCGCATGCTCGGCCGTACGCCCGGCAACATCGTGGCCGTTCGTCCCCTGAAGGACGGCGTCATCGCCGACTTCGATGTTACCGAGGCCATGCTTCGCTACTTTATCGACAAGGCGTCCGAGAAGCGCTATCCGTGGACTCCGCGTCCGCGTGTCGTCGTTTGCGTTCCCTCCGGTGTCACGTCGGTCGAGAAGCGCGCTGTCTTTGAGGCCACGATCCAGGCCGGTGCCCGCCAGGCCTATCTGATCGAAGAGCCTATGGCCGCCGCTATCGGCGCCGACCTGCCCGTTGAGGAACCTACCGGTTCCATGGTCATCGACATCGGTGGCGGTACCACCGAGGTTGCCGTTATCGCTATGGGCGGCATCGTCGTCTCGCAGTCCATTCGTATTGCCGGCGACGAGTTCGATCAGGCCATCCTCACGCACGTTCGTGATGCCTACAACCTGGCCATCGGCGAGCGTACGGCAGAGGACATCAAGATCAAGGTCGGTTCCGCCGTGCCGCTCAAGGACGAGCTCGACGTCGAGGTCAACGGCCGCGACGTGATCACCGGTCTGCCCAAGACCGTGCGCATCGAGAGCGAGGAGATTCGTCGCGCGCTCAACAAGCCGCTCGACGAGATGGCCAAGGCCGTCAAGGACGCACTCGACGCTACGCCTCCCGATCTTGCCTCGGACCTTATGTACTACGGCATTTTGCTGACCGGTGGCGGCGCGCTGCTGCGCGGTCTCGACGTGCGCCTGCGCGATGAGACCGGCGTTTCGGTCAACGTCAGCCCCACGGCGCTCGATAACGTTGTTAACGGCTGTGCCCGCGTGCTCGAGGCCAATGCGTTTGATGGCGGCTTCGTCCAGACCAATGCTTAATTTCCAAAAGGTGGATTCCATTTGGCACGATCTTCGGGTTTCTCCACAAATCTGAATACCAAGCGACAATCAACGGGTATGCGCCCGTTGATTGTTTTCAGCCTGATTTCGGTGTTGCTGCTCACGTTTTATATTCGTGAGGGCGAGACGGGGCCGATTCATGCCGTTCGTTCGGGCGTGACGACGATTACCTCGCCGGTGCGTTTTCTGGGCTCGGCTGTGGCGGCTCCCTTCAATGCGATCGGTAACGTGTTCTCTAACCTTACGGCGTCACAGGACACGCTTGACGAGCTTAAGAAGCAAAACGAGAAACTGACCTCTAAGGTCGCCGAGCTCTCCGAGGCTCAAAAGACCGCCGAGCGACTGGAGGGTCTGGTCGGTCTGCAGTCGACCTACAACCTCAAGTCCACTGCAGCTCGTATCGTCGGCGCTTCGGGCGATGCCTGGACCTCGACCGTTACCATCGATAAGGGTTCTGCCGACGGGCTTACCATCAACATGCCCGTGACGAGTTCTGCCGGTGTCATAGGCCAGATTATCGAGGTCTCGGCCAAGACGTCCACCGTGCGCCTGATTGGCGATGAGAACTCGGGCGTGTCCGCCATGGTGCAGGACACGCGCGCCCAGGGCATGCTGCAGGGTCAGGCTGACGGCACGCTGCGTCTTGAGTATGTGAGCGTCGATTCCGACGTTAAGGTTGGCGACATCATCGTGACCTCGGGCATTGGCGGTGTGTTCCCCAAGGGTCTACCGCTCGGCACCGTCTCGTCGGTTGAGAAATCGGCAAACGACGTGTACTACACCATTGTGGTGCGCGCCCAGACGACGGCCGAGAACAACGAGGAAGTGCTGGTCATCACCTCGCTGACCGACGAACAGTCGGCCTCGGATGAGGACGTGAGCACCGCTAACAGCACGCCGCAGGGAACGTCGCGCGATGCTGCGACCAAGACGAAGGACGAGAGCTCGGATGACAGTTCCGACACGTCCGAGACGACCGATTCCGGCTCGAGCGAATAGGGGGCATGTCCATGGATCTACACGAGCAGGGGATGAGCTCCCGCACGTTTGTTATCGCCGCCATCGTGTGCGTGCTGCTGCAGGCAGGCCTGGCACCGCAGATCTCTATTGCGGGCGGTCGCGTCAACTTTATGATTATCCTGGTGTGCCTAAGCGTGTTCTCGGGCGACCCGAACCGTGCCGTCGTGTGCGGTTTTTGCAGTGGCTTGTTCTATGACCTTTCCGCTGCCGTGCCGGTGGGCGTTATGTCGCTCCTGCTGACCGTGGGTTCTTTTACCCTGGTGCACAGCGCTGCCGGTCAGACGGGCGGTACCCCGAGTGCGCGCGGCATCACGGTGGGCGCCTTCGCGCTCGTCATAAATGTGATCTACAGCATCATCTTGCTGTTTATGGGTTTGGAGACGAGCTTTGCCGTCGCGATCTTTGGTCACGCCCTGCCGTCCTCGATTCTGACGGGCTTGGTCGCCGTCCCGTTTTTGATGTCCGGCGTCGTGCCGCAGTCCGGTTATGGATTCTCCGCACGTGGCGGACGCCAGACGGGCATGCGCTTTAAGCCCAAGACCCGTAAGCTCAAATAGGGGAGGCCCGTAGATGTCTTCCCAGATGACGGTTATTATCGCCGGTATCGTGCTGGTTGTGGCTATCGTGGTCGCGCTGGTCATCATGCGTCGCGGCGATTCCCGTTTTACCTACGATACGCAGCATGGAACGGCCCCGCGCGCCACCGAGGGCGAGGGCAATACCGCGGCGACCGCCTTTAAGGGCCGCTTTTCCATCCTCACCACGGGTGTGGGCGCGATGTTCGCGGCGCTTGCCGTCAAGCTGTGGGGCATGCAGATGGTCTCGTCGGACTATTACGAGAAGCAGGCTAATAGCAATCAGACGCGCACCGTTACCACACCCGCTGTGCGCGGCCGCATCCTCGACCGCAATGGCGTGGCGCTTGTCCAGAACCGTCCCTCACTTGCTGTCGTGGCCTACCGCGACCTTGCCGAGGATGAGGTTCTGGTTCGCCATCTTGCCAACGTGCTCGGTATGCCCTACGTGGCGGTGCTGCGCAATATTCAGGACAATTCCGAGGGCGCTCAGAGCCTGCATACCATCGCGACGGACGTCCGTCGCTCCACGGTTGCCTATATTCAGGAGCACGCCGGCGAGTTCCCGGGCGTCAAGATTGCCGAGCGTACCGAGCGCCAGTATCCATATGGCGAGACCGCCTGCCATATCTTGGGCTATACCGGCACCATTACCTCCGAGCAGCTCGAGGCCCAGAATAAGAAAACCTCTGGTGATGATGATGCTTCTGCTGGCCGGATTACGTACCAGTCGGGCGATATCGTGGGCCAGGCGGGTGTTGAGAGCTACTACGAAAACCTGCTGCAGGGTATTCGTGGCGAGCAGACCGTCAAGGTCGATGCCTCGGGCAATGTGACCGGTCAGGCCGGCGCCGTGCCCGCCAAGGCCGGCTCCGACATTAAGCTCACGCTCGACCTTAAGATCCAACAGGCCTGTGAGACGGCGCTGGCGAGCGCCATCGAGCTTGCCAAGACCACTGGCTACAGCAATGCCGGCAACGGCGCTGTGGTGTGTCTCGATCCCAACAATGGCGAGATCCTGGGCATGGCGAGCGAGCCCAAGTTCGATCCGTCCGTCTTTATCGGCGGCGTCTCAAATGACGTGTGGACCGAGCTCAATGATGACAAGGG
>OHXK01000902.1_pt1 | contig 12314 bp, 10 predicted proteins | sample 1579921 | NCBI WGS metagenome assembly OHXK01 (sample SAMEA3882551, study PRJEB24775) | human gut metagenome | biome: human-associated habitat; feature: intestine environment; material: feces | place: Netherlands | collected 2009/2010 | reverse complement strand
CTACTTACTCATGTTTTTGGCGAGTCAAGAGATCAAAAATCCTCTTGCAAGCAAGCTTGCATCGGATTTTTGACCTTTTGACTCTGATGGTATCATATTATACCGTATGGAAACGATATTCTGTAACAGTTGTAAACTTTGTATTTGCCTTTAATACACAGCTCTTGAAATTCTCATGATGAATGGAATCCGGGAAAAACTGTGTCTCAAAGCATGCACCGCAGAATGGCTTATATGAGCTTTTATTTTTTCCGCATTCAATTGTTGTTCCATTTGCAGTATATACCTGCATACCTGGCATATCGGTGTAAACATCCATCACGATACCGCTCTTTGCACCTGTCATAGATGCAACCTTTGCAAACTTGCCATCTGTCTTTAAGACATAGTTATGGTCATAGCCGCCACCATTTTTTATCTGCTCATCATCTGCATGAATATCCTGTCCGATGGTTTTTTCTGTTCTAAAGTCAAATGGTGTTCCTGTAACATCTCTATACTCACCTGTCGGGATCAGAGTTGCATCAGATGGTGTAAACTGATCAGCATCAATCCATACCTTCTGTGACAAAACATCACCACTGTCATGACCATCCATGTTAAAATAGCTGTGATTTGTCAGATTTGCAAGTGTGTCCTTATCGCTCTCCATATCATATTTAAGAGAAAGACCATTCTCATCACTTAGCGTATAGGTAACTGTAACTGTAAAGTTACCCGGATAATTCTGATCACCATCTGGGCTATGAAGTGTAAAGGCAACTGAGTTTTCTCCAATCTTTGCATCCCACAGACGCTTATAGTAGCTTCCCGGGTTGCTGTGAAGATTGTTAGGACCATTATTAGCCTCAAGCTTATAAGTAACTCCATTTAAAGTGTACGTTGCATTTGCAATACGGTTTGCATGACGGCCTACGACAGCGCCAAGACTTCCGTTATTCTACAGATAAAGCTTTGGATCACCAAATCCTAATACAACATCTACCAGATTTCCATTTTTATCTGGTACAAGAAGACTTTCAATAACAGCACCGATATCAAGCAAAACTGCCTTCATTCCAGATTTGTTTGTGAGTGTGTAGGAAGAAATCTCCTTCTGATCGGCTGTATAGCCATAAAACTTTTTTTCAACAGACATTTTTATCCCCTTTCTGTCACTATTTATATTTTACGCTTATGCGTTCTTTGGTGTGATATAGCCCTTTGCAGTTAAAAGCTCTGCACTCAAAACTGCACCGCCTGCTGCACCACGCAGTGTATTGTGAGAAAGACCAACAAACTTATAGTCAAATGCAGTATCTTCTCTCAGACGGCCTAATGAGATGCCCATTCCATGCTCATAGTCACGATCTAAGTGTACCTGCGGACGATTGTCCTCCTCCATGTAGCGGATGAACTGCTTTGGTGCGCTTGGAAGATTTAACTTCTGCGGCTCGCCGCTGAAATTGTTCCAACGATCAATGATCTCTTCCTTTGTTGGCTTCTTCTTAAAGTTTACAAATACTGCTGCTGTATGACCATCCTCAACTGGTACACGGATGCACTGTGTTGTGATCAGTGGTCCCTCTGCCTTCTTGATCACGCCATCCTCAATCTTGCCCCAGATACGAAGCGGCTCCTGCTCGCTCTTCTCTTCCTCGCCGCCGATGAACGGGATGATGTTGCCTTCCATCTCCGGCCAGTCTTTGAAGGTTTTTCCTGCTCCGGAAATTGCCTGATATGTGGTTGCAACAACCTCATACGGCTCAAACTCTTTCCATGCAGTTAAAACCGGCGCATAACTCTGGATGGAGCAGTTCGGTTTTACCGCAATAAATCCTCTCTTGGTGCCCAGACGTTTTTTCTGGAACTCGATGACATCGAAATGTTCCGGGTTGATTTCCGGCACTACCATCGGCACATCCGGTGTCCAGCGGTGTGCGCTGTTGTTGGAAACAACCGGTGTCTCGGTCTTTGCATATGCTTCTTCAATAGATGCCACATGCTCTACATCATTTACATTCATCACAACGAGCTTTTTCACTGCTTCCGGCATTGGAGTATCCATTTTCCAGCGTCCGCCGACTGCTTCCTCGTATGTTTTTCCGGCACTTCTCGGACTTGCTGCCAGGGTCACAACTTCAAACCACGGATGGTTCTCCAGCAGAGAAATAAATCTCTGACCTACCATACCGGTTGCTCCTAAAATTCCTACTCTCAATTTCTGCTCCATTGGTTTCATCTCCTTGTTCTTCTGTGGCGTACATTTGTGCGTCTCATGTCATACTATACCAATTTTTTCAAAATTGCAACTGTTTTTTCAATTTTCCTGTAAATATTTTTTATTCTGCTCGATGACAGCCAGCATCGCATCTGCTCCCGGCGCACCGATCGTGTTGCGTCGTTCTACGCAGTTCTTCATGCTGATGGCATCATAAATATCATCCTCGAAGACCGGGCTGATCGCTTTGTACTCTTCGAGTTTCATATCATCAAGGGAGATTCCTTTGTCAATGCAGTACAGAACGAGACGGCCGACAATGCCATGTGCATCGCGAAACGGAACGCCTTTTCCAACAAGGTAATCAGCTGCGTCCGTTGCATTCGTGAAACCGTTCTTTGCACTGTTCTCCATGCGGTCTTTTTTGAAGCGCATGGTAGAAAGCATGCCATTGAACAGAGCCAGGCATCCTTTTACGGTGTCGATGGCATCGAAGGTCAGCTCTTTATCCTCCTGCATATCTTTGTTGTACGCCAGCGGGATTCCCTTCATAGTGGTGAGCATTGACATCAGAGCTGCGTAAACGCGGCCTGTTTTTCCTCGAACAAGCTCTGCGATATCCGGATTCTTTTTCTGCGGCATGATACTGCTTCCGGTGCTGTATGCGTCGTCGATGTCCACAAACTGATACTCATTGGTATTCCAGATAATGATCTCCTCGGAGAAGCGGGAAAGATGCATCATAATCGTAGAAAGAGCACTGAGGAGCTCAATGACATAGTCACGGTCGGATACGGAATCCATGCTGTTTAAGGTCGGGCCGTCAAAGCCGAGCAGCTCTGCTGTGTAAGCGCGGTCCAACGGATACGTCGTTCCAGCCAGCGCACCGGAACCGAGCGGACAGTAATTCATTCTCTTGTAGATGTCTGCAAGGCGGCCTCTGTCGCGGCGGAACATTTCAAAATATGCGCCCATGTGATGTGCCAGTGTGATCGGCTGTGCTTTCTGCAGATGGGTGAATCCCGGCATATAGGTGTGAATGTTCTCTTCCATGATTTTTTCGAGTGTTACCAGCACCTCTTTGACGAGTGCATCAATCTCGGTGATCTCATCGCGGACATAAAGTTTCATATCGAGGGCTACCTGGTCATTGCGGCTTCTTCCGGTGTGCAGCTTCTTTCCGGCGTCTCCGATGCGGTCGATCAGGTTTGCCTCCACGAAGCTGTGGATATCCTCATATTCGCTGGTGATTTCCAGTTTTCCGCTCTCTACATCGGCAAGAATCCCCTCCAGTCCTGCAAGAATCTGGTCTCTCTCCTCTTCTGTCAGGATGCCCTGTTTTGCCAGCATCTTTACATGTGCCATGCTGCCTTTGATGTCCTGTTTATAGAATTTCTGATCAAAGCTGATGGATGCATTAAAATTATACACTAACTTGTCGGTCTCTTTTGTGAACCGTCCGCCCCATAACTGTGCCATTTTCATTCCTCTTTTCCTGTAAGTTTTTTAAATTATCATGCATTATTATACAAGCATCCAACCTTCCTTTGCAAGTCAAATCACCTACTTTCCCGAATTTCGGCGTTTTGTGTAGTTTTTTTCCAGCCAGCCCAAGATGCCGTACAATCCTGCCGCAACGAGGCAGAGGATCAGGATGGACAGGATGACCCAGTCAAGTCTGAACAGATTTGCCCACCTTTTTGCGGCAGAGACGCTCGTCAGCCGCCCGATTTGCCGCTATCCAGAGCTCTTCTGAGACGATAGCAGGAATTTTCCCCGCATAGACGTACTGCCCGCCCGGCGGTGTAGGGAGCGTTTTTCCGGTGTTAAAATCGTAATGCTTCCTGTTCATGACTACGGTGCCTTTATTCATGGGATTCCGCACCATGCGGATAATGTCTGTTCCAGAGAATGGTTTTCCGGCGCGGCTGCGGACGCCCTCCGCTGCCAGAACCGCCGCAATTTTCCGTCCGCCGAGACCGTCTGCACAGAGTTCGTACATACGGTGCTTCACTGCGGCCTCCTCCGGGATGATCTCAATCGCTCCGTCTGCCGTCCGCCGGTAACCATAACTTTTTGAGGTCAGCACCGGCTTTCCATTATTCTGCTGCCGTTTCTGGTGCGCCAGATTCATCTTCTTGCTCAGCTCCCGGCTGTACTCCTCCGCCAGAATCGCCTTAATGCCGGTCAGAAGCGCGTCTTCCGGCGAATAGAATGTGTTCTCCAGATAAAAATACAGCCGCTTTCCGGCGCAGTTTAAGCGGTCTGCGAACAGATACCAGTCCCGCGTGTTCCGCATCAGGCGGTCCTGCGACTTGATTACGACGACATCAAACCGGTTCTGCTCGAGATCCTCGTACAGGCGGTTATATTCCCATCTGCCCTTCCGGCTCGTACCGGAGCGGCTCTCCACGTAGGCATCCACAAGCCTCCATCCTCTTGCCCGGATTGCCTCTTCCGCCTCCGCCGCCTGCCTTACCAGCGCATCCTTCTGGTTTTCCTCCTCGGTGCTGCACCTTGCATAATAAACCGCACGCAGCTTCTCCTCTTCCATCTCCTGTCTCACTTTCCAGATGCTTCTCTTTACTATATAGAAAAAAGGGCCGGAAAGTTCCGACCCTCTTTTTGTAATTTCTTTTACGGATTGCACCGTCCGCACGGCTCATAGCCTTCGGCGATCAGGTCCTCGCGCGGTCCCTGATATGTCGCCTTGTTTTCATCCTTAATCGAGCTGACGCTGGAGCATGACGGCAGGTGGAATTTCATGCTGGATGTGTTCATGACATATTCCTGCTGATCCGTCATCGTTCCGCTGCTTTCGCTTAATGTGCTGTCTCCCGTTGCATAATTAATCGAGATGCCCGGCTGATTGTTGTATGCGAAGATATGGAAGGAAATGCCCTCGCCGTCATCTTCCATGGAAAGTGCCTCCATCTCCACACCGTCCGCTACAAGGTTGTCCCCGGTAAAAATTGGTGTAACGCGGTACAGCACATGGTTTCCGGTCTCTTTGACGTAGTCGGCAACCATGTTTTCAAACGGCAGCATGCCCTCGACATTCAGATAACGTGTTCCAGTGATCAGATTCTTCTCGTTTGCATTCTCACCGGTCAGCTGATATCCGATCAGATGGCAGCGGTTGTACAGATATTTACCTTCCACCTGATCGTATTTTACCGTATGCCAGCCCGTCGGCTTTACCTGGCCGATCGCGCCGCGCTTCTCCGTCGGCATCAGATCCTGGCCGATATTCGCCTCTGCCACGCCGCACCGTCCCAGGCTGTCCAGATCGTTGTAATGCTCGTACGACTCGGTCGTCTTTTCCTCATCGGTAAAATCCGGCTCATTTCCGTTTAAAACGACATACGGTTCACCGGAAAACTCCGGAACATCAAGAACTGAAACAGCCGTCGGTGCCTGATCGGTAATCTGGGATTCCGTCATCGTATAAGCGGCCGTAACCTCCGAATCGGAATCTGCTCTCTCCGTCGAGAGAAGATCCTGCGCCTCACAGCCGGTCAGTATCAGAACAAGAAGCGCCGCCAGCAGCAGAAGCTGTTTTCTTAGTTTTTTCATTTCTCATATACCTCTTTCGTTATTTTCTCATGGGAATAGCCTGCAAACTCCTCCTCGGACACTTTATTCCATTTGGAAAGATCCAGGTCGAATTTCCGGTCAGACGGATAATGCCGGTTCCACCAGAAAACGATGATTTTCTCTATCTTCGCTTCCACAGCCTGCAGTCCCGTATTCTCCACAAAGCAGTATTCTCCTTCGCCTGCCTGCTCCAGAAAATCTGCCGCCGCCTGAAGTGTTACCTTCCCACTCTCCTTCTGCTCCGCGAACAGCTTTTCCGAAGCCGGATTCATCCAGAGCGTTTTCCCCTCACACAGTTCGCAGATTTTTTCCGTTACCACGCGGTCCCGCGAAACGCGTCGTCCGCCAAACTGCATTCCTCTTCGTTCTTCCAGACATACGATTCCAATCATCTGTCATCCTCCCTTCTCTTGCGTGTGCATATCTGAACACCTGACTGCCGTAGATAATCAGATAGCCAAGCCCCTCTCTTGCCCCGATAAACTCTCCGATTACAACACCGACGAGGCACAGGCCGATGTTGACCTTCCACACGGCGAGCAGCCCCGGAAGCGACCACGGCAGCACGACGCGGAACAGCATATCCTTCTTCGTTCCGCCGAGTGTTGCAATCAGGCGAAGCATATCTGGCTCCACACCCTGAAAGCTACTGTAAATGCTGATCACCGAGCCGAATATCGCAACGGAAATGCCGGCCGTGATGATCGTTTTCACGTTTGCCCCCATCCACACAATGAGAAGCGGGGCGAGCGCCGATTTCGGCAGGCTGTTCAGGACTACCAGGTACGGCTCCATCACCGCAGAAAAGCGCGGAAAGAGCCACAAAAGCACAGCGAACGCCATGCCAAGTGCCGAGACGAGCAGAAAGCTGATTCCCGTCTCATACACCGTGATCCCGATATGGCGCAGAAGGTTCTGCTCCGTCAGCAGGGTCACGAACGTTTTTCCCACCCGCACAGGGCTGGAAAAGATAAACGGATCGATCCATCTCAGATCCGCCGCCACCTCCCATAATACCAGAAAACTGACGAGAAGCAAAGCCCGAAACACCCGCACCTGCTCCCGTTCTCTTTTTTTCTGCCGGAGATACGCCCTCTGAAAGCTGCTCTCCGGCGTTTTTGCCTGCTCACGCATTTTCATTCAGCTCCTTCCAGATGGCATTGAAATACGTTTTAAATTCCGGCGCACTGCGCGCTTTCATCGGCGTGCGCTCCTCCATCGCAAACCGGATCGGAATCTTTTTTTTCACATATGCCGGCCGTGCCGCCAGAACAATCACACGGTCCGCCATGCTGATGGCCTCCGAAATATCGTGTGTCACGAGAATTGCTGTCTTTCCCTCTTTTTTGATGATCTTTCCGATATCATCACAGACGTTCAGCCTCGTCTGGTAGTCGAGAGCGGAGAACGGCTCGTCAAGCAGCAGAAGATCCGGCTCCATCGCCAGTGTACGGATCAGTGCCGCCCTCTGCCGCATACCGCCGGAAAGTTCGGACGGACGGGCATTGGAAAAGGATTTCAGGCCGTATGTCTCCATCATCTCCCCGACTTTTTCTTTCCGCTCGGGTGTCAGCGTGCGCGAAATCTCAAGGCCCAGCAGAACGTTGCTGTAGATGGTCCGCCATTCAAACAGGTGGTCTCTCTGCAGCATGTAGCCGATATGGAGATCCGCCTCCGTGATCGGCCGTCCGCGGCTCAGCAGAGTTCCCGCCTCCGGCTTTAAAAGACCGGAAATCAAGTTCAGGATCGTGCTCTTTCCGCAGCCGCTCGGTCCGACAAGAGCAACAAATTCCCCCGGTTTTACCGAAAAGGTCAGATCGCACAGCGCCGGTGTTTCTCCTTTCATGGTGTGATAGGACAGTGATATATGCTCTAATGACAGGATTTGATCATCCATTTTTTTGCATCCTCCTCTATCTATAAGATATCATATGCAGCTTGCATCCCAGCCGCGCTGAGGCTATAATAGAAAGGATTGAAAGATACCAGGAGGTTTGAAGATACATTATGGCCAATAAAAGAAATTACCAGAAGGAGCTGGATGCGAAGATTGCAGGACTTCACGGTGAAGTTCCGACCTTGCTGCTGCACAGCTGCTGTGCGCCGTGCAGCAGTTACGTGCTGGAATATCTGTCGCAGTATTTTTCCATTACGCTCTTTTACTATAATCCCAACATCTATCCGCCGACGGAGTACGAGCACCGCGTGGAGGAACAGCAGCGTCTGATCCACTCTCTTCCCGCGGTGCATCCGATTTCCTTCTGCCCCGGCCCGTACGATTCTGACCGGTTCTATAAACTGACACGTGGGATGGAAAATGTGCCGGAGGGCGGCGAGCGCTGTTTTGTCTGCTATGAAATGCGGCTCCGCGAAGCGGCCGAAATGGCAAAGCAGCTCAAACTCGACTATTTTACAACAACCCTCTCCATCAGCCCGCTGAAAAACGCGGAAAAGCTGAATGAAATCGGAGAACGGCTTGCCGCCGAATACGGGATCCCATATCTCAATTCAGATTTCAAGAAACGGGGCGGCTACCAGCGTTCCATCGAACTTTCCCACGAATACGGCCTCTACCGCCAGGACTACTGCGGCTGCGTCTTTTCCCGCCGGGAACGCGACGCACGGGTGGCAGCACAGGAAAATGGCAACAGCTGATGTGCTCTTTGAAGTGCCCGGCCAAAAGCTCCGTCAGGATATGCTGTACGAACTGATCTTCCTGAAACTTATAACAGCAAACGCCCTTTGCAGCAGATCTTTTTCCTGTAAAGGGCGTTCGTATTTCTGTCATATTTCTCATGATACCAGAAAACCCGCAGAACCTTACGTCCTGCGGGTTTCTAAAGAATAAGCCGAAAATCAGATTCGAACTGACGACCCCTTCATTACGAGTGAAGTGCTCTACCGGCTGAGCTATTTCGGCCTGTGAAATTCATTTTCTGAATGACACAATCATTATTATACCGTATTTTTTTGAAATTGCAAGCATTTTTTTGAAATTTATGAATCTTTTTCTAGAATTTGTTCCGCCCCACTGATTTCCTGCCGTTTTCATCCTTGTTGTTTTCACATCCCTGACGCAAATTTTATGCATAAACTTTGTCCTTGCTTTCAAAAATTAAGGAAAACCATCACTTTTCCTTATAAAAATTAATGTATTTTGAAAGAAAAGCATTGACAACCGCCAAAAAAGTAAGTATAGTTTTTAACTAAAGGAAGAAAGGGGCTGTTGTCATGACCATGCAATACGATAATCTGGAAGACAAGCTCAGTCAGCTTGTAGAGTATACGAAAGATTCCGGAAAGATTGATTTATCTTTATACACTGAGTACGATGTAAAACGGGGACTGCGTGATTCCACCGGTAAAGGTGTTCTCACCGGCCTGACCGAAATTTCCGATGTTATCGGCTTCGATATTGATGAGCGCACCGGCGAAAAAGTTCCGACCGATGGCCGTCTCTATTTTCAGGGCTATAACGTCGCAGATCTGATCAAAGGTATGGAAGGACGACGCTTCGGTTTTGAAGAGATTACCTATCTTCTTCTGTTCGGTTCTCTTCCGACAGAACCGCAGTTAAATGATTTCAACGAAATTTTAAGTATCTACCGCGAGCTGCCGGACACTTTTGTCCGCGACGTTGTCATGAAGGCCACCAGCAAAAACATGATGAATACTCTGCAGCGCTGTGTGCTGACCCTGTATTCCTACGACGAAAAGCCGGATGACATTTCCATTCCGAACGTCCTCCGCCAGGCTTTGAGTCTGATCGCCAAAATGCCGCTGATCGCCGTTTACGGCTACCATGCATACCGCCACTACCACGAAAACCAGAACCTGATCATCCGAAATCCGAAACCGGAGCTGTCGATGGCTGAAAACATTCTGCAGATGCTTCACCCGGATGGAGAATACACTGCTCTGGAGGCAAAGGTTCTCGATGTTGCGTTAATTCTTCACGCAGACCACGGCGGCGGAAATAACTCAACATTTACGACACACGTTGTCTCCTCCTCCGGAACCGATACCTACTCTGCTGTTGCGGCTTCTTTAAGTTCCTTAAAAGGACCGCGCCACGGCGGTGCCAACTTGAAGGTTATGGAGATGTTTGAAAATATTGAAGAGAATGTTACAAACTGGGAAGACGAAAACGAACTGCGCACCTACCTGACCAAAATGCTTGATCGTGAAACATTCGATGGAACTGGTCTTATCTATGGTATGGGCCATGCTGTTTATACCCTGTCCGATCCACGTTGTGTGATTCTGAAAGAATATGCAAAGAAGCTTTCCGCTGAGAAGCACCGCGAGAAAGAATTTGCTCTCTATGAGTCTGTAGAACGCATTGCCGGCGAGTGTATCGCCAGAAAGCGCCGTCTGCTCAAACCAGTCTGTGCAAATGTTGATTTCTACAGCGGTTTCGTCTACACAATGCTTGGCCTTCCAAAAGAGCTCTACACCCCGATCTTTGCTATCTCCCGTATCTCCGGCTGGTCCGCACACCGGATCGAAGAGCTTGTCAACGAAGGAAAGATCATCCGTCCGGCTTATAAATATGTCGGTCATCATCGTCCGTACGTTGCCATTGAAAGAAGAACCCCAAGAAAGACTTCCCACAGTTTTTCAAATAACTAAAAAATTATGCGAAAAGGACACCTGCCCCGTACCGTTCTGGTATCGGGCAGGTGTCCTTTTATTGCCAAGTGATCTCTCGAAAAACCCGCGGAGCGTGCTTCTCATGGTTATAAACAAAACTCTGCGTTATACCCGGATCTTTGTTCCCTTGGTGTCTCGTTTTGCCAGCTTAATCTTCGCTGTCAGAGAAATCTCTTTGTCGTGATACGTGATCGTGTAATCCATCCGGCTTGCCAGCAGATACGCATGCTCTACCGCGTCGTCCTCTGCCATACGGATACCACGCACACCAACGGCTGCTTTTTTCTTCTCCGGCACTTCACTCGTAAGGAAGCGCAGGAAGACACCGTTTTTCGTCTGCAGAACCACATACTCCTGCTCCTGGCAGACCTCGGCAAGAATCAGACGGTCCTCCTCGGATGAAAGCTTCGTCGCCGCGATCGTTCGTTTTACGACATCAAACTCGGATCCATCGACAAGTTTTACCATACCGGCCGCGCTGACGAACAGCAGCTTATTGTTCTTGATATTTTCCAGTGCATCGACGTAAATCATCTGCTCCTTCTGGCTGCTGTAATTTCCAAGGTTGTCGATCGGCGTTCCCTTGTCACGGAATCTTCCATACGGGATGTCCATTACTTTGATGCTGTGCATCATGCCAAGATCCGTAAAGACGCAGATCTTATCGGTGTTTTTGCACTGGAACACATATTTGTTCTCGTTGTGCACAGCCTCTTTGTTCCGCTCGTAAGCAGACGTATCGATCGTCTTCGCATAACCGAAGCGGTCCATCAGGAAGGTAACTTCCATCTCTTCCATCTTCTTTTCCTCATAGACAATTTCTTCTGCATTCTCGATCACTGTGCGGCGTTTCGTACCGTATTCTTTCTTGATCTGATCCAGTTCTTTCATGATCACTTCTGCCATGGAATCATAATTATTCAGAATATCCTCATATTTTGCGATATTTGCAAGCGTTGTCTCATGCTCCTTCATCAGCGCCTCGATTTCCAGACCGATCAGCTTGTACAGACGCATCTCCAGAATTGCCTGTGCCTGCCGGTCGGTAAACCGGAGCATGGATGCCATCTTCTCAGATCTTTTCGACTTAAACTTGATCTTCTCTGTCGCACCTGTTGTCAGACATTCTTTTGCATCCCTGATGGACGAGCTTCCACGCAGGATCTCAATGATCAGGTCGATCACGTCACACGCCTTGATCAGACCCTCCTGGATTTCTTTTTTATCCTGCTCTTTTTTCAGCAGCGTCTTGTATTTTCTGGTTGCAAGTTCAAACTGGAAATCTACATGATGTTCGATGATACGTTTGAGTCCCAGTACTTCCGGTCTGCCATCGGCTACCGCAAGCATATTGACACCAAAGGTATCCTCCAGTCTGGTCTTTTTATAAAGCATGTTGATCAGATTGTCCACATCTGCATCACGCTTCACTTCAATTACAATACGGATTCCTTCCTTGGAAGACTGATTGGAAATGTCTACGATGTCACTGGTCTTCTTTGTCTCCACCAGATTGCAGACATCGTTCAGAAATTTACCGATTCCGGCTCCGATCATGGTGTACGGGATTTCGGAAATGACGATCTTCTTCCGTCCGCCTTTTATCTCTTCCACATCTACTTTTCCACGAATCTTGATCTTTCCGGTTCCAGTCTCATAAATTTCTGCCAGATCATCTTTATTGACGACAATCCCGCCTGTCGGGAAATCCGGTCCTTTGATGTACTTCATCAGCTGTTTTGTCGTGATGTCATTGTTCTTCATGTATGCCTTAACCGCATCCACAATCTCGCCCAGGTTATGTGTCGGAATACTGGTTGCCATACAAACTGCGATTCCTTCCGCACCGTTCAGCAGAAGGTTC
>OHXK01000897.1_pt1 | contig 12394 bp, 8 predicted proteins | sample 1579921 | NCBI WGS metagenome assembly OHXK01 (sample SAMEA3882551, study PRJEB24775) | human gut metagenome | biome: human-associated habitat; feature: intestine environment; material: feces | place: Netherlands | collected 2009/2010 | reverse complement strand
GTTCTGGAAAGATTTCCGGAAGGCAGTGAAAGCTGCCAATCCAAATGCCATTATCCTGGCAGAGCATTACGGTAATCCGGAAGGCTGGTTGAAAGGTGATGAATGGGATACAGTCATGAACTATGACGCATTTATGGAGCCGCTGACCTGGTTCCTGACAGGTATGGAGAAGCACAGCGACGAGTATCGTGAAGACCTGTTAGGAAACAGTGAGGCTTTTATCGGAGCTATGAAAACGCACATGAGAGCGCTTCATATGTCTGCACTTCAGACAGCCATGAATGAATTGTCAAATCATGACCATTCCAGATTCCTGACCAGAACCAATCACAGGGTAGGACGAATTTCCTATGCAGGTCCGGAGGCGGCATCTGAGGGAGTAAATCCGGCAGTTATGCGTGAGGCGGTTACCATCCAGATGACCTGGCCGGGCGCACCGACTGTATATTACGGAGATGAGGCAGGACTCTGTGGATTCACAGATCCGGATAACAGACGTACTTATCCCTGGGGACGTGAGGATTATCAGATGATCGACTTCCACAGGGTAATGATCCGTATCCATAAGAAATATGAAGTGTTAAAAACGGGATCACTGGGATTTCTCTGGAATGATTATCAGGGACTTTGTTATGCGAGATTTTCTCATGATGAACAGATAATTGTGATCGTAAATAATCAGGAAGAAGGCAGGGAAGTGGAGATACGGTTAGAACAGGCAGGAATCAGCCGTCTGGAAGATACAAAGCTGAAACGTGTTGTCATGACATCTGCAGTGGGATTTACGGAAGAATGTAAAGAATACACAGCAGCAGCCGGAATTCTGAAGATCACAATGCCGGCATTTGGCGCAGTGGTCTTACATCATAAAAATTAACAAAATGCGAAGCGGATGATCTTATCCGCCTGACCCGGACGGCAGCCTCTTGCGGAAGAAGGGGCTGCCGCTTTATAATATAACAAAAAAAGATCCAGACAAATGTCTGAACCTTTTGATGGATGGAGAAGGATTCGAACCTTCGAAGGCATCGCCAGCAGATTTACAGTCTGTCCCCTTTGGCCACTCGGGAATCCACCCATTTAACGAAATGAGACATTTCTGCGCTCATTTCGTCATTTACTATATCACGTTCTTGATTTTCATGCAAGCACTTTTTTCAGTGCGGCTTCATCTGCAACCAGCGTAAAATCCGGATGCAACTGAAGAATGGATGCTGGTACTTCCGGTGTCACAGGACCGAAAAATGCTTTCTGTACCGCATCGGCTTTATCTTCGCCGGATACAACCATTACCACTTTCTTTGCCTGAATGATATCACAGATTCCCATCGTAAATGCCTGACGCGGTACATCATCTGCACTGGCAAAGAACCGTTTGTTTGCTTCAATGGTAGATTCTGCCAGATCTACGCAATGTGTGCCTTTTGTAAACACCTGATCCGGTTCATTGAAACCAATATGTCCATTACGGCCGAGTCCGAGAAGCTGCAGATCAATGCCGCCCAGAGATGCAATCTGGTTATCATAACGCTCACACTCAGCAGCCACATCTGTATTTTTTCCATTCGGGATAAACGTATGATCCTCACGGATATTGATTGCATCAAAAAAGTTATGACGCATGAAATATACATAACTCTGATCACTTGTAATATCCAGTCCTACATACTCATCCAGGTTCACGGAATAGCATTCTGAGAAATCAACATCCCCTTTGTTATACCAGTCAATCAGCTGACGGTAAGTGCCAATCGGGCTGCTTCCAGTTGCCAGACCAAGTACACAGTCCGGTTTCATGATTACCTGCGCGGAAATAATATTTGCCGCTTTTCTGCTCATCTGATCATAATCTTTTGCTTTAATAATTTTCATTGTAAAAACCTCCTCATTTTATGCATTATTCATAGAAAATCCATTTCTTTATGCTACTGCCAGATCTGTCCACCGATAATAACTTTTTCCAGTTCCAGGTGTTCATCCAGAATCAGTAGATCTGCCCGTGCACCTGTCCGGATACATCCAATCTCCCGCTCCATTCCAATGGCCTTTGCCGGAGTAGAGGTAGCTGCCATTACAGCCTGTTCCAATGGCACACCAAAAGATACCGCATTTCGAAGCCCATCCATCAGATGAATGGAAGAACCCGCAAGCGTTCCGTCTGCCAGTGTTGCTTTGCCCTCTTTCATCCATACCGGCTGACCGCCAAGCTCATATTCTCCCTCAGGCATTCCCGCACAACGCATGGAATCCGAAATCAAATTCAATCTGTCGCCAAACAAGGCAGCTGTCATCCGAACAACTGACGGATGGATATGAAAACCATCACAGATCAGTTCGACGGTAGCACCTGCATCAAATGCAGCACCAATGATCCCCGGCTTCCGGTGATGAATTCCATTCATGCCGTTAAACATATGCGTAACATGGGTAGCACCTGCCTCGAAAGCCGCCTGTGCCATATCGTAGTCTGCCACAGAGTGCCCCAGGGAAACCGTACAAAGCCTGCTGGCCTGTCGGATAAATGCCAGATCCCGATCTTCTTCCGGAGCCACTGTGATCATGCGTACCTGTCCATCGCAGGCTGCGTTTAATTTTTCCAGTTCTTCCATATTCGGTTTCTGCAAATACTGTGCATTCTGTGCCCCGCGTTTTTCATAACTTAAAAACGGTCCCTCCAGATGAACTCCCACACAATGTGCCCCATCACTTTCAAAATCACGGATGGCATGCATTGCATGCAGCAGTGATTTCTCCGACAGCGTCATAGTAGTCGGACACCAGGATGTTACACCTCTCTGTGCATAATATCGTGACATCCGGCGCAGACCATCTGCATCTCCATCACTGGCATCTGCATTTACCGCTCCATGTGTATGAATATCCACAAGTCCCGGAATGATATATTTTCCGGTCGCATCTATCATTTCTCCATCTGGCAACTCCTGTACTGTCATATGGGTATCACCACCGGTTATGGCAGTAATCCGATCCCCACATAAAATATCTGATTTTTCAAATCTTCCTTCAGGCAGAAAGACCTGTCCGTTTGTTATATACATCTCTTCCATCTCCTTCGCTACGCATATCTTGCATCTTTTTTCAAAGAATTGCAAGCCTTTTTTTCTGCATTTTTTACGCTTCTGTTTTGACCCTGTTTCCCCCCTGTTTTCTTCCGTTTTATCGGTTGCACTCCTCAAAAAATAAACGTATAATAAATAAGGTTAACAGAGAACACGCAAAAGAAGTCTGACATTTCTGCTATTCTTTATTCCATAGCATATGTCCGTCTTCCAAGGAATATATTTCACAAACACAGGAGGATATGAAAATGAAAAAACCAATATTAGTCGTTATGGCAGCTGGAATGGGCAGTCGTTACGGAGGATTAAAACAGATGGATCCGGTTGGCAGTCATGGAGAAGTAATTATGGATTATTCCCTGTATGATGCCCGCCGTGCCGGATTTGAAAAAGTTATTTTCATCATCAAACATTCCATTGAAGATGCATTTAAAGAAGCCATCGGTGATCACGTTTCCAAATATATGGAAGTTGCTTATGCATATCAGGACCTGGATGATCTGCCGGAAGGCTATTCCGTACCGGAAGGCCGTGAGAAACCATGGGGAACCTGCCATGCAATTCTTGCAGCAAGAGATCTCATTGATGCACCATTTGCTGTGATCAACGCAGATGATTATTATGGAACTACCTGCTTTAAGATCATTTATGATTACCTGTCCACACACAGTGATGATGACAAATATCGTTACTGCATGGTTGGCTATCAGTTAAAAAACACTGTTACAGAAAATGGTTCTGTTGCCCGCGGCGTGTGCACGACAGACGCTGATTCCAATCTGATCAGTGTTGTTGAGCATACACAGATTGAACAGCACGAAGGCGGCATCCGCTTTACTGAAGATAAAGGTGAAACCTGGCATGAGATCGATGGAAATACCATTGTGTCTATGAATCTCTGGGGATTCAGTGAAAGCTTTATCAAAGAAGCAAAAGACCGCTTCGCAGCATTCCTGGATGATGCAATGGTGAATAATCCGCTGAAAGGGGAATACTTCCTTCCATCCGTTGTCAGCCAGCTTCTGGATGAAGGCAAAGCATCTGTAAAAGTATTACAGAGTCCGGACAAATGGTACGGCGTTACTTACCGCGAAGACAAACCGGGAATCGTAAAAGCACTTGCAGACAAAGCTGCCGACGGATTATATCCGACACCATTGTGGCAGTAATCGTTATACAGATAAAGGAGAAGATATTATGATACAGATTAAACCTGAGATTTTTCAGGAAGTTCTTTCTGCCTATGACCTGGGTGAAGGCACTATAGCTTACAAGGCCTATGGGGAAGGTCACATCAACAATACAAGCCTGGTAACCGTTACCGGCAAAGAGACACACAGATTTATCCTGCAGCGCATTAATACAGATATTTTTACCAATCCGAAATCCCTGATGGAAAATATCTGCGGCGTTACTTCTTACCTGAAAGACATCATCGCAGAACGCGGTGGAGATACAGAACGTGAAACCATGACAGTTGTATACACCCGTGACGGTCAGCCATACTATACTGATTCCACACAGGGTGCATGGCGTATTTATAAGTTCGTAGAACATACCATCTGTCTGCAGCAGTGCAGAAATACTGAGGATTTCTACACTTCCGCCAAAGCATTCGGACAGTTCCAGAAAAACCTCTCCGGATACGATGCTTCCACACTGCATGAAACGATTCCGGATTTCCATAATACCCCGGATCGTCTGTGCAAATTCAAAGAAGCCCTGGCAGCCGACACAATGCACCGTGCCGCTGACATTCCAGAAGAGATTGATTTTGTACTGAACCATGAGGCAGACTGTTCACACATGACTGATCTGCTGGCAGCCGGAAAACTGCCTCTCCGTGTTACACACAACGATACAAAATTAAACAACATTCTTCTGGATGATAAAACAAACGACGCACTCTGCATCATTGATCTGGATACCGTCATGCCGGGTCTGGCAGCCAACGATTATGGTGATTCTATCCGTTTCGGTGCAAATCACAGTGCCGAGGATGAACCGGATCTGACAAAAGTAAACTTCTCTCTGGAACTTTTTGAGGCTTACACAAAAGGATTCCTTGAGATTGCAGGAGATGCCCTGACACCATTGGAGATTGAGACTCTCCCTTGGGGAGCTAAACTGATGACACTGGAATGCGGCATGCGTTTCCTGACCGATTATCTGGAAGGTGACCATTACTTCGCTGTACATCGTCCGGGACAGAACCTGGATCGTACCCGCACACAGTTCAAGCTTGTCCGTGACATGGAAGCACATTGGGATGAGATGAATGCTATCGTACGCAAATATGCAGCTGTAGCTAAATAGATTTTTTCTTATGTGGTAAAAATTTAAGATTTTAAAAAGGAGATTGTGTCATTTCATCTCACGAGCTAATAATCGCTCTATGAGAAAAATGACACAATCTCCTTTATTTATACATAAAGAAGCTTTTAATTATTGCAGCTCACAATTCCTTTTTTGCCATCCAGTGTCACAAAAGCACCGGATTTCAGAATCTGTGTTGCATTTTCTGCCCCGATCAGTACCGGAATATCAAGGCTCAGTCCTGCAATCGCACCGTGACAATTTATACTGTTTTTCTCAAGGATCAATCCGGAGGACAGACGAATCTGCTCCATCATTTCATTACAGGTGTCTTTTGCAACGATAATATCTCCAACCTTGAATTTCTCTTTCAGTTCCTCTGCGGAGTTTACCACACACATATTGCCGGAATCAACTTTATCATTCAGACCTTTTCCCTGCATCAGGATATGTCCTGCCACATGCACTTTGATCATATTGGTAGTACCGGAGATACCCAGTGGTACACCGGCAGTCAAAACAACGATCTCACCCTGTTTGATCAGTCCCATCTCCTCTGCTTTATCAACTGCATGATCAAATAACTCGTCAGAGTTGTGTTTTAATTCTACCAGCAGCGGTGTAACGCCCCAGGAAAGACTCATTTTTCTGCATACGTCTTTGTTTACAGAGCATCCGATGATCGGGCAGGCCGGACGGTATTTTGATACCATACGTGCAGTACGACCGGAATTTGATACTGTGATGATTGCAGATGCATTCAGATCCATGGCTGTGGTGCAGGTTGCATGTGCAATAGCATTGGTAATATCCGGGTTTGTCAAAATGCTGCGTTTCTTCAATCGAGACATATAGTTGATATCCTGTTCGGTACGGGATGCAATCTTCACCATAGTCTGCAGTGCTTCCACCGGATAATCACCGGCAGCAGTTTCACCGGAAAGCATGATGGCACTGGTTCCGTCATAGACAGCATTTGCTACATCCGTTGCCTCCGCACGGGTCGGACGCGGGTGTTTCATCATGGAATCCAGCATCTGTGTCGCTGTGATAACCTGTTTTCCTGCTTTGTATACTTTTTCGATCAAGATTTTCTGGATAACCGGTACATCCTCCATCGGAATCTCAACTCCCATGTCACCACGTGCTACCATGATGCCATCAGATACCCGGATAATATCATCGATGTTATCCACACCCTGTTTATTCTCAATTTTAGCAATAATATTGACACTCTTGCAGTCATGTTCTTCCAGAATCTTACGGATCTGCAAAATGTCATCGGCAGTTCTGGTGAAGGATGCTGCAATAAAATCAAATCCATTCTCGATACCAAACACAATGTCGCTGTAATCTGTCTCACTGATAAACGGCATAGAGAGTTCCACGTTCGGCACATTGACCCCTTTTTTGTTAGAGATCATACCACCGTTGATTACCTCACAGACAATATCTGTTCCATCCAGGCGAACAACTTTCATTTCGATCAGACCGTCATCGATCAGAATACGATCACCAGCTTTGACATCATTGTGAAGATCCTCATATGTGATGGCAACACGACTGGCATCACCGACAAAATCACCAAGTGCCAGTGTAAATAACTGTCCTTCTTTCAGTTCTGCCTTACCGCCTTTCAACTCTTTCAGACGGATCTCCGGACCTTTTGTATCTAACAGTGCTGCTACCGGAAGATCAAGTTCCTCCCGCAATGCTACCAGTTTATCCAATCGTGCTTTCTGTTCTTCATGGGAGCCATGTGAAAAATTAAAACGCGCAACATTCATTCCTTCCTGCATCAGCTGACGGAGTACATCACCTTTATCTGTGGAGGGTCCCAGTGTGCATACAATTTTTGTTTTTCTGATTTCTCTCATATTTCTATATTCCTTTCCTATGAAAAAGTGCAAAGAGGATAATACACGATCTGCATTATCCCCTTTCTATTTTATTTCTTTATAATTGTACCTGTCTGCCCAGCCATAGCTGCTTCAATACTTCCAAGCTTTGTGATCAGAACACTACGTGTTGCATAATCACCAATATAGGAAATGGCTGTTTCAATCTTCGGAAGCATGGTCCCCTCTCCAAACTCTCCCTCAGCGATATATCTCCGTGCTTCCGCACAGGTCATCTCACGAATCGATTCCTGTTTATCTGTTCCGTAATTCTTATAAACGCTCTCCTCGCCGGTCAGAATGATCAGCATATCCGCTTCTACACCGTCTGCCAGCAATCCTGCAATGAGATCTTTCTCAATGACTGCACTTGCGCCTTTTAAAACAGTGCCCTGCTCCAGTACCGGAATTCCTCCGCCACCGGCTGCAATGACAACCTGATCCGCATCCATCAGTGTATTTACAGCATCCAGTTCCACAATCTGATGTGGCATCGGTGCCGCAACGATTCGACGATAGCCCTCCTCGGTTCTAACAACATGGTTTCCTTTTTTCTCTTCTTCTTCCGCTTCTTCCTCAGTCATAACACGACCAATAATCTTACTCGGTTTGTAAAAAGCCTCGTCATAAGGATCTACGATAACCTGTGTCAAAAGTGTGGATACGGTACGGTATACACCGCGGTTCATCAATTCGGTACGAATCGCATTCTGCAGATCGTATCCGATGTAGCCCTGACTCATTGCTGAACATACAGACATTGGTGTCGCTGTATAATCTGTATACAGTCTGTGAAACTCAGACATCGCTGTGTGGATCATTCCAATCTGCGGTCCGTTGCTGTGTGTGATAACCACCTGACAATCATCCTGTATTAAATCAGCAATTGCTTTTGCTGCGCGGCAGGTTGCTTCCTTCTGCTCCGGAAGCGTTGTTCCCAGTGCGTCATGTCCAAGTGCAATTGCAATTCTTTTCTTCTTCATCTCAACTGCCTCCAATACTCGTAAAAGTCTGTTTCATACATTTTAGCACAAGATAGGGACAGCGTAAAGCAGTTTTCATACAGAAGAAAGATTCCATTCAAATTGATGACTCTGCATGATGTACCGTTTGTTCATTTATGATGATACCGTATATACGACAGGCATGCGTGTTTCCTTAGTTTCCATAGCCAAAAAACTGTTCCAGACTATTGCTGCCTCCGTTGTTTCCATATCCTGGGATAGAATACTGTCCGTTGGAACCAGACTGACCACCGTTGTTCTGATTTGTTGTATTAGTCTGCTGCTGAGATGCATTATCCAGTGTAACTTTTAATGTCTGCTCCTGATAACCTTTTCCGTCACTGCTTCTCTGGATTGTAACCTCTACAGTCTCACCGGCTTTGTAATACTGAAGTTCCTCTTTTAACTGAGAAATCGTGGTAATGGTTGTATTACCAAGCTTTGTGATAATGTCGCCTCTCTGGATACCGGCATTTGCTGCTGCACCGCCATCTGTGGTTCCGCTGACATAAACGCCTTCCGGAACATTATATTTTTCTGCCTCTTCTGATGAAACATCCTGTCCTGTAATATTTAGAAATCCATAATCGCTGGTCAGTTTGTCTCTGGTCTCCTGATTCATCAGATTTTCAATGATACTCTGTGCTTTGGACATCGGGATTGCAAATCCCATACCTTCCACTTCATCGCTGGCATATTTTGCACTGTTGATGCCGATAACTTCACCTTTCATATTGAACAGCGCACCGCCGCTGTTACCAGGGTTAATAGCTGCATCTGTCTGTAACAGAGTTGCTGTTGTATCATCGATAGTAACTTCACGGTCAACTGCACTGATGATACCGGTTGTAACAGACTGGCCAAAACCAAGTGCATTTCCGATGGCAACAACCTGATCACCGACTTCCATCTGCGTGGAATCGCCCAGAGTTGCGATGGAGATACTGTTTAACACATCCTCGCTGATATCGGAAAGCTGGATGGCAATAACAGCCAGATCGTTATTGGGATCTGTGCCTTTGATCTTTGCATCAAAAACGGCGTCTTTATTATCATTGAAGCATACCGTTAAGGATTCTGCACCGGATACTACATGGTTGTTGGTTGCGATCAGAAGCTCTGTATCATTCTTTCCGATGATAACACCGGAACCACTGCCGGTACTCTGCTGCTGCATAGTTCCGAACATGGTCTGTACTTCCTGCACACTCTGATTTGTAATCGCTACGACCGATGATTTACACTGCGATGCAATTTCTGCTACGGTATAGGTTCCATCAGTGGAACCAGATGCATCGGTTTTCTTGTTGCCGGAGTTTGTGCTCAGTTTTGCAGCATTAGTCTCCAGATTTGCAGCTGCAACTGATTTTGCTGAATTCTTTCCGATTGCGAAAGATCCAAGGATCATACCACCGGAAATTGCACCAAATAAGATTGCACAGCACACTACTTTTGCATATACATTCATGCTGTGTCTGTGTTTTCTTCTCTGCTGCGGTGTCTCCTGATGATTGCTGTTCCGGTCACCGCCAACGTGATCCTGTTTCTGATGATTCTTGATATAGGAATAACGGTACTGGGAAGCGCCCTCGGTTCCTTTGATATGATCCTCATCAGTCTGAGCTTCACAATTCTGCGCCTGATCTGTCTCGGAAGTCTGAACGGTATCTGCCTGTGCAGCATCTGCTGTTTCTTCCACATCCTGTGGCGGTGTCACAAAATCGGATTCCTCAAACATTTCCTCAGTAGCTTTGTTCGTAGCAGAATCCTCTGCATCATTTTTTACAGTTTCTACATTTTCTATATTGCTTTCATTTTTTACTTCTGATTCATTATTTTCTGTGTTCATTTTGTTTTCTTCATTCTCAAGCATTTTTCTCTGCCTCCTCATCTTTGATGAGTATATCATACGAGACGATTGTAGTAAAACTTTGTTGAGATTGTGAAAGAATTGTGAATTATGAATCGTTTTCTATCATTTCCAAAGTTAAATGCAGTAATCACTCCAGCTGCTGTCATTCACCCGAATACAGCTGTTGCGGATCAGAAGCTGACCTTCCAGTTCCATTTTTACTGCTGTACGGTGTCCGCCCCGCAGATGATCCAGCGCCGTCTGCGCGATCTTTCTGCCGGTGCAGACAACTTCATCCGTAATACCGCTCTTTACCCGAAGTAACGTATCATTTTAATTTATCATCCCGAAAAACGTTCCACTTCCACAATTCGATTTCCCCGTTTTTTCTTCCAGATCATCAGATATACGTTATATTCCACAGAATCCTGCGCTGTTGTAAATGGTTCTTCTCGCACCAGTGTGACCTGCTTTCCCTGAGCTTCCAGCTCCATTTTACGCTGTACTGCCTGCATCAGAATTTTCTCATATAACTGCTGTGATATTCCTCCGACTGCCGATACAGTTCTCTGCTCTGATGCTTTTGTATCACATACTTCTCTTTTTCCAATTTCTTCCTTCTTGAATCCGGCGTCTTCTGATTTAAGCTTTTCTGTTTTATAGCTGCGCACCGGGTAACCTTCGCTTGCCCGCATCAGTTTTTCTATCAGCAAATCTATCACAGCTCCATGTCTTGTGCGATGCATCATCCATGCCAACAATCTGCTCATCCCCTTTCCTTGATACTTTCGATAGAATGTTAACCACCAAAGCAGACTGTGATCATCAGCTTCTGCTGCCAGTTCCTCCATGATGGAAATTGCCTGCTCTGTCGGTTCCCAGACCCCATCCATCGGCACAATATATTTTTGTGAAACAGCCGGATAGCAAGCATAGTTCAAAGGTGGAAAATGCACCAGTTCCGCCAGTTTTTGCTCTTCTTCGCCGGCAGCATCCGCCCCCAGATACTCACATTTTGTATGCAGAATCGCAATGCGGTATTCTAACTGCCGTAAATATTCGTATCCCTTCACCCAGAAATGCCCCAGATCTCCGTATCGGTACAAATGTGTCTCAACTTTCAAATCCTCAAAAAATAATGTCACGACACTGTCACCCTGATGAACTACCAGTACATAGATACAGCCATCCTCCGTATCTTCCTTTCTCAATTCTGCTTCCAGTTCCCCCTCATAATCCGGCTGATACTGACCGGTCATTTTCGCATTGATAAAGACCAGAAAACTTTCTACTGCGTCATTCATCAGATAGACAAGACGGAGTTCTGACTGTTTTTCATTTTCCGGAAAAATCAATTCAAACTGATCCTGCCAGAGCAGTTCCTCCAGCATTTCAAAAGGATTCAATTCTGTCCTCAAATCATTCTTTTCCAACGTATATGTCCTCGTCTTCTTGTATTTCTTCTGATTTTATACTACCTCTTCCTAAAATGTAAACAGGGATACCTGTTTTTTGACAGATATCCCTTATACAACCCTTTATTTTCTATTCACCCAGCACCTTTCCTTGTTGGAACAGAACGCATACACTGCTATTTTCTACGTTGCAATCTTACTATCATCATTCTGCTTTTGGTCTACGGATTCCGAAAAACACAACAGCCCCTGCCAGAATCAGCACCAACAGCATGATTAGTGCGCTCATATAAGACTGTGTGCTTTCATACAGTTTTCCGGCCACAGATGCAATGATCAGGTTTGTATTAATCAGGGAAAAATAAGTGTTTTTACATTGCTTATTATTTCGTGTATAATAAAGAACAGACAAAGAAGGAGGGAACATGTACATAGGATTAAAACAAATTTAAAACCAACTGACGGATTGCCCAACCCTGCTGACATCATCCGATGGCATACATGCACTGACCGGTTGGAGTAATTTGAGTGAATCCAGCCGGACCTTCTGCCATCCGAAAATACAGTTTCTGCTGGACTATGACAAAAAACATCATTCTGAATTTGCCTATACGCTGTACATGTATCTGACTCACGAACGAAACCTGGCTGCTACCTCAGAGGCCATGGATATGCACCGTACCTCTCTGGTCTATCGTTTCAAAAAAATCAATACCCTGATCGGGGAAGATTTTGACGACTACCGGGAGCGGATGTACCTGATTCTTTCGTATGAATTCAAGTCGAACGTACGTGAGACTTGGTGCGTGATTCTGGTCAGCGAAAGCTG
>OHXK01000892.1_pt1 | contig 12418 bp, 9 predicted proteins | sample 1579921 | NCBI WGS metagenome assembly OHXK01 (sample SAMEA3882551, study PRJEB24775) | human gut metagenome | biome: human-associated habitat; feature: intestine environment; material: feces | place: Netherlands | collected 2009/2010 | reverse complement strand
TGCCCTTATGAAGCAGATTCAGTCTGTAATTGATGCAGACAGCACAAATAAATAGTGGTCTACATATAAAAAAGCTCCTGTGCATTGCACAGAGAGCTTTTTAGTCAAATTTGTAATTTATTTCTATACTCGCTTGGTGTCAATCTATATTTTTCTTTAAAAACACGATTAAAGGTTCTAAGACTTCCAAAACCACTGTCCATCGAGATTTCTGTCAGGGTATCATCTGTAGTTTCAATTCTCTGACAGGCATACCCCAGACGCGTCTCATTCACATATTGATTAAAACTGCTGTGGAATGTCTTTGAAAACAATCTTGATAATGAAAATTTGCTCACGCCAAGGTCATGTGCCATTCCATCAAGCGATATACTCTTATTAAAATTGGCAGAAATATATGATACGGTACGGTATATTATATCATCGCTGCCAATTTTGCTCTTTTCCACCAATTTCATCATCGGAATACATCTTGCAAGTATAATCTGTAAATAAGCTTGAACAACCCATATATCATTCTGCCCGGTATCTATTATGGATTCCACTGCTCTGTACACTTCATCCTGAATAACATCACTTTTTACAACAGGATATTGTGGAGCATTATTCCGCAGTACATTTTCAAATCTACCAAAAATCATTTGTGGAGCATTAATAAAAACCGCCTCATTGACTTCTGATGAAAACACCTGATAATGATGTATAACATCCGGAAATACTACTCCTATATCACCTGTTTCCATGTGATACAGCTCCTGTCCTACACCAAGCTCTAATGTTCCTTTCGTAACGCATACAATTTCCATTGCATTATGCAGATGTGGTGGCTGGTGCCGTGGTTTCCGCTTTACTGCAATAATCTCTTCATTTGTATTTTCATACGTTAAATGCACTCAGATCATCTCTCCCATATTATACGATAATTATTTAATTCCTTTTTCTCTTCTAAGCTTTTCATTTGCAGCTTCTACATTCATCTTTGAAAGAAGAATTGTAATAAGAATCTCAAATACAAATGGTAACCATAAATACATTACCTGAAGCATAGTAATTGCAGATGCCGGCTGAGTTGCATTTGTACCTACATAACCACTGATTTCAAGCAGCCATCCTACAATAGCTGTTCCAATACCACCACCAATTTTGATTCCAAGTGATGTGCATGAATACATAGTTCCATCTACTCTCTTTCCCTGAGTCAGGTAAGTATACTCAGAACACTCGGCAATTACTGCATTCATGTCTCCCTGCCAAGGTCCCTGTCCTAATGCTGCAACTGCAGTAAACAGCATCATCAGTGGAACGCTTCCCATGTATCCTGCTACAATCACAAGTGCTCTTGCTATCGTAGCCAGAATATATCCACGTTTATTAAGCTTATACATTCCTTTCCACTTTCCGACAAGAGTTGGTGTGAAAATAAGTGCTATTATAAGAGGAATATTTACAGCCCATGCAAATACACCAAACAGATTTTTATTCTTAAGAACCCATGTACAATAATAAATACCTGCACCAATCATAGCACTGTATAACTGCTGCAAAATATAAGTTCCACAAATCATCATATAGTACTTATTCTTAACAAGTAGCTTAAATGCCTGAACAAGACCATACTTCTTTTCTTCATAGTTCTCTATTCCGGAGTTAAGCTCCTCGTCCGGAAGCTCCTTAACCGACAATCCTGAAATTGTATTTACTACAAGACCTATCACTGCATAAATAATAGCTACGAATCTCCATGCAGCAGCACCTCCACCGCATATATCAACAAATGCAACTGTTATAGACTGAATTATCAGACTAGTTGAAAAGGCAAAAATAAAACGGTAAGAGCCCATCTGTACACGCTCTTTGCTGTTCTTTGTTACCAGCGAAGTAAGTGCAGAATATGCAATATTATTTGCTGTATAAAATACACCATTCAATAATGTATATGCTATAAAGAACCATGCATACTGAGCAGTCCTGCCCCAGCTTGTAGGAATTGCAAAAACTGCTACAAGTGTCAAAGCACAACCTATATAGCCATAAATCATCCATGGCCTTGCTTTTCCAAGCTTTGTATGTGTTTTATCAATAAGTGAACCAAAGAAAACATCTGTAAAACCATCAAATAATTTTGATGCTGCGATTAATGTTCCAACGATTCCTGATGCAAGTCCTATAGTATCTGTAAGATATACCATAACAAAGGATGTCAGGAATGCATATACTACATTTCCTGCAATATCACCGGAACCATAACCAATTTTGTTGTACCACTTTAAGTACGTCTTTTCTTCCATGAGAAACCTCCAATTAATTACTTTGTTATATCTTTAACAGCTATACCAATTTTAAATACTTGTGCAAATTTTGTCTATAAACATAACAGGCTGTAATATGCACAAAATGATACAATAATATTAAAGAAGCTTTCTCATCTTAATTAAATAAAGCGTACTGACTCAATTTTTCTTTGCAATATATGAAGCAATATATTCCATTTTATCTAGGCATTCATCAAAAAACATTTTATAGCTTTCACAAAAATAATTTCTATATTTTCCGGTTATATCATCTTTATCTCTGCAGCGCTGACAACCATTCCTACATATTTTTATAAATTTACACTCTCTACATTCATCGGATATATTTGTTGAGCGAGCAACAAATCCAATTTCTCTTCGCTTTTCATCTATTGTTTCTGTCTGATCATAATTATAATTTCCTATATAATAATCATCTGTCATATAAAAGTCACACGGAAACACGCTTCCATCTGCTTCGACAACATTCTGAATCCCACATGTTCCACGCTGTTCACAGGATTCTGGTTGATATCCAAGTAATATGGCTATGTAATTGTCAAATTGTCTTATATATGGTTGTTCATTTTTTTCCCAGTCTTCATACCATAAATTAAAAAGCTGTATCAGGAATTTACCATATTGCTCTTGTCTTAGTGCATATTTTTTTTCCCCACGCTTTTCATCAAGAGGATCAAGACATGCTATGTATTGTTGATAGTTCCAGCCATTTTCCTTATAATAGCTATAGATTTCTAATATATTCGATGCCACCTTATCATTTACTACAGTCAGAATATTGTATTTAATACTATATTCTGACATAAGCTCAGCTGCTTTTTTAATTCTATCAAAAGTTGTGGCTCCGTTCTTATCATGTCTGTAAAAATCATGTGTATATTGGGTTCCATCAATTGATAAACCGACAAGGAAATTATTATTTTTTAAAAATTTGCACCAGTCCTCATTAATATTATAGCCATTTGTCTGAATTGAATTATTAACTGCAATTCCGTGCTTATTAAACTTTTCCTGAAACTTAACAGCTTTCTCAAAAAATTCAATTCCTCTAAGCGTTGGCTCTCCTCCTTGAAATGCGTAGTTAACATAATATTCAGCACTTCGTATTGTTTTCCTTATAACATTTTTTAACGTCTGTTCTGTCATATAACCATATGTTTCGCATGTTCTCTTTTTTGCCTCGTCAGAATAAAAACAATAATCACACTTCATATTGCATAATCCTGAAGCCGGTTTTATCATTACACTTATTGGCGGCATATCCTCATCTCCATTCAATTGTCAAATATATTTATAAATATTGTATACGTTAATTAACATTATCATTATCATTAACCCAATAAATAACATATCTACGATTTTCTCATCTATTCCTTCATTAATTTTACGTCCACATATTCCACCTGCTATTCCTCCGACAATCATTAATATAAGAACTTCCGGCTTAAATTCAGGAACATTTCCTGATATGATCGTAGATATTAAATTAGCTCCTTGTGAGAAAAAAATAATATATAATGAATTTTCAGCTGCAATTTTTGTTGGCATAGAAAAGAAGAAAAATAAAACAACTAAATTGATTGGTCCTCCACCTATTCCAAGAAATGATGAGATAATTCCAAGAAATGCCCCTATGCTAAAACAAACTGACTTTTTATCAATTCTGTATGTCTTAATCTTGGATTTATACAAAGTATATAAAAGCGTTCCAAAAGTAATGATTAAAAGACAGAATGCCTGGACTGCACCTACTTTTTCATTATTCCCGCTTACCAACTTAACATACGAGAAAAGTTCCCTGCCTGCCACCCCACCAATTGAAGCACCTATAGCTAACGGCAACATACTCCTAGCCGATATATGTGATGTACCACTACACCTATTTTTTAATACGGAATAAGTTGTCATAGAAAGTACTGTGCAGCCGGATAAAAAACTGATAGCAGTTACATCCAAAATTCCTACGGAATCGAGCACTGGCTTTATAATAACACCACCGCCGATTCCGCATATGGCTCCAATTACAGATGCAAAAAAACATACTATTAAAGCAAGTAAATTTATCATATCATTTACACCTATATAACCAAATAATTTGTTTAAAACTGTTTTGATTCGTGATAAAACTCCAGTGATTGATCAAATGCACCTTCTTCATAGCACATTTTATCCTGACCTCTGCCTGTAGCATCATATTTTCTAGCATCCATTTCAGGTGTAGAATATCTATCGAACCACTCTTCCATATCTGTTTTTAATGTCTTAATAATTTCATCATATTCCTTATTTCCGAACAAGTTATTTTTTTCGTCCGGATCATTACTAAGATTATAAAATTCACATGGTCCATTTCCATAACGATGAACATACTTGAATTTGTTTTTCTTTATCATTCTTGTCTTACTGTATTCATCAAATACAACGACTCTGTCATCATAATGGTCAAGTGGATTATTGATCTGTTTCAGCAAACTTTTTCCCGGCTGCATAGGCTCCAATTCAAACTTACAACCAGCCAGCTCAAGAATTGTAGGAAAAATATCATACTGACTTGCCATTGCTGAACATTTGGTTCCCGGATTAGAGCAATCCGGTATTTTTATTATGAATGGTACTCTTATTGACGATTCATACATGTTCGGTGGATATGTTCCATTTCCCTTTCCCCATATTCCATGATGCCCCATATTCATTCCATTATCAGACGTAAAAATAACTATCGTGTTATCTTCAAGTCCTTTTTCTTTAACTTTATCCAGGATTTTACCAACACCGGCATCCATAGCTGAAATAGCTGCATAATATCCTCTCAGATTCTCTTTTCTTCTCTCCTCTGTATCCCCTATCGGACAAGTATTAACCTGCCACGGATGAACAGGAAGATTTGGAGTATCCTTAAATTCACAGTCTTTATACCAATCAAGGTACTCCTTGGGATGCTCTGATGCATCCCAAGGACTGTGAGGGGCAGTATAATGAACACTCAAATAAAATGGTGAATGCTCATTAGACATCTTTTCCAGATAATCCAAGGCATGATTTGTTATTGTATCAGTTATATATTCCTTGGAAATTGATAACGTATTGTTATCAAATATATCTGCCTGATAATAGTGGCAGCCACCACGGCCAATTGTAAAATAATACTTGAATCCTTTTTTTCTAGTAATATTATCACCTAAATGCCACTTTCCACTTAATGCACAATTATATCCATTATCTGCAAGATATTGTATGTATGTCTTATGATCTTTTAGATAATCAATAGCTTTGTCTGTCATATCAAAACCCGGTAATTCAGCCATATTTGGATATTTATATGCGTCTAAATTGCCTTTTTTCAACCAATCCTGTACACCATGACAAGATGGTATTTTTCCGGTAACAATACTTGCCCTTGCCGGTGAACACACTGGCGATGTACAATAAAACTCATCAAATGTAACTCCCTGATTAGCTAACCTTTTTAAATTAGGAGTCTTAATATCTCTGTTTTTTTCTGATTCAACAGCCCATTCTCCTTGGTCATCTGTAATGATGAATAGAATATTAGGCTTTTTTATACTATTCTTCATGATATTTATCCTTTCACACTGCCTGCTGTTAATCCACCAATAAAGTACTTCTGAGCAACCAGAAAGATTATAAAAATAGGTAAAATTGATATTACACTCGCAGCCATAATCAAGCTATATTTTAAACCTGTTTCATCCATAAAATTAACAAGACCAAGGTTAATTGTATATAACGCTTTATCATTAATAAAAATCAAAGCATTGTCATAATCATTCCAGCTCCATGTAAAAAACAAAATAACAAGTGTTACCATTGCAGGTTTACAAAGAGGTGCTATGATTTGAAAACATATTCTCAGGTCTCCTGCCCCATCAATTCTGGCAGCTTCTGAAAGTTCATCAGGAATCTGCATCATGTACTGTCTAACCATGAATACTCCATATATTGAAAATGCTGCCGGGAGAATCAATGCCCAATGTGTATTATATATTCCCATCTCTTTGAACATAAGAAACTTTGGCACCATCAAAAGCTGTGGTGGTATCATCATAGTAGCCAGATACAATAGGAAAATTTTATCTCTTCCCGGAAACTTAAGCTTTGCAAAGCCATATCCCGCTAAAATTGATGTCGTTATAGCCAGTATTACAGAAAATGCTGTTACCTTAACCGAATTTAATATCATCAACAAATAATTATATTTGCCAAATAGCACTTCTTTAAAATTATCAAAATTCAGGTAATTGGGTATCAGCCTAAATGGAGTAGCAAAAATATCCGCTTCTCTTTTAAAGCTGGCTGATACCATCCATATAAATGGAACAATGCATAAAATTACTACAATCCAAATACATATTGTTCCAATTATTTTTCCAGTTCTACTATTGTTATTCATTAATGCATCCTCCCTATCCAGCCGCTTCATTTTTCTTTTGAATTCTAAACTGAATCCAGGTAATAATGAAGATGATAATAAGTAATACAATACCCTGTGCTGACGCAAATTCTAATTTACCATACTGGAATGCTGTTCTATATATGTTGTATACTAACATTGTAGTTGAGGTTCCCGGACCTCCATGAGTCATAAGATTTATCAATCCAAAAACCTTAAATGAATTAATAATTGATGTTATAACTATAAAAAATGTTGTTCCTGACAGCATTGGAATTGTCACATAACGAATTTTCTGCAGTCCATTTGCTCCATCAATTGCTGCCGCCTCATATAAATCCTTTGGTATATTTACCATACCTGACAAAAACAAAATCACAGTATATCCCAGATTCTGCCAAACACAGATTAATACAATTGTAGGCAATGCCCAATGCAGGTCTGCAATAAATACCGGTGGATTTTCAATACCCACTTTCTTTAGGAAGCTGATAACCGGACCATTATTTGAAAATAATGCAAGCCATACTGCTGAAATAGCTACAATGTTTACAATATATGGTAGATATAAGCCTAATTGCACTATTTTTTTCCCTACTACGTACTCATTCAGCACATATGCAACGACGAATGACAGTACAACCAGAATTAGAACAAAGCTAATTGTAAATATGATATTGTTTATAAGCGATGCTCTAAACCATTCATCTTTCCACATTTCAATATAATTTGATAATCCAGTTAATTTGATTCCTTTTATTCCTTTTGAATAATCCCATTTTGAAATACTGATTATAAAACTGAATATTAAAGGTATTGTCCAGAATATCAGTACTCCAATAAGATTTATTCCAATGAATGCATAGCCCTTTGCCGCAGTTTTTATACTTCTAATTTTATTTTTATTCATTAGAATCCCTTTCCTTCATTACTTTTCGTCAGCTATCTTTTCATCAGCTCTCTTCTGGGCATTGGCAAGAGTTTTATCTACAGACTGTGCTCCTGCAAACGCTTTGTCAAATTCTTCTGTAAGAATAGTGTTAACTTCTGTAGCAGCTGCTAAATTTTTCCTGGTAGAAAAGTCTGTTCCTTTGAGATAAATGTTCTTGGCACTGTCCATATCAAACAGATCAGATTTATCGCCAAAAATTAAAGAAGCCACTTTTTCCTCATCATATTTTTTGCAGGCAGGAATTCTTGCGAATGGAGCAACATAATCCATACCTTCTTCTATATACCATTTTATAAATTTCATAGCTTCTACCTTATGCTCTGACTTTGAATTTATACTCATATCGTCGGTATAAGATGTAGTCAAATTCTTGTCCTGATTTTCTGATAAGCGTGGCATAGTTGCAAAACCTACTTTAAAATCATGCGGATAATTATCTAAATCCTTGACATCTCGTACGCACCAATCTCCATATACCATGGCAGCTTTTCCTGTAAGAAGCATATTTGCCGGTTCCATCTTTTGTGTAGTTACATCTACATAGCTTGGTTCAACACCTTTCTCAACGCGATCAAGATATTTCTCTGTTACATCTTTGACATCATCTGTATCAATAGCCGCTTTTGTTCCATCCTCTGTATACATCCAATCAGCACCTAATTTGCTTACAAGCATACTTGTCGCCGGCTGACCTGCATCATATCCAGGGAAGAAATATCCATAAACCTTGTTGTTACCTTCTCCATGTGTAAGCTTTGTTGCAGCATCTAAAAATTCATCATATGTCCAATCTGCGTCAGGATATGCAACTCCTGCCTCATCAAACATATCCTTATTATAAAGAATAGTAGATGTCATCTTCTTTGCCGGAAGGCTATAATAATGACCATCCTTCTGTCTTTGCTCAATGGCATCATCATAATCGTCTTTAATATTAAATCCAACCTTATCAAACAGTTCATCAAGTGGCTCCGCATATCCGCTATCAATTCTCTTATTGAGCAAAACATCGTTCAAGCTAAGGAATACATCAATTGAGCTGTCAGACATAAGTGATACGTCCAGCTTTGTATTTCCTGCATCATCATTTACAAATCTTGTGTACTCAACCTGAAGGTTTGGATCAATCTTGTTAAAGGCTTCACATACCTGATTCGGTCCCATATTCTCCGGGAATGAGCCCCACCACTGCAGCACAACCGGTTCTGAACCACTCCCGTTCTGTGATGAATTCTGTGAAGAATCTCCACATCCTGCAAGTAATCCTGTTAACATTGCAGCTGTAAGTCCTACTGATATCAATTTTTTTCTGTTCATATATTAATCCTCCATTGCTAATTGTTGAGCCTATTATATCAACACGCATAATTTTCTAAAACAAACATCATTTTGCCTTAATGGTAATAATTTATTATTTATTTATAAAACACTTTATATAATGGTAATATTTTACTGTGTATAGTAATATTTATCGAATGCCTTTAATAAAAGAATGGAATGATGTATACTGATGTTACACTATAATGGAAGATAATTAAAGGAGTAACCATCAATGACCAAAACATTTAGAAATTTAAAATTATCCCAAAGATTATTTCTCATTATTATTATTCTTTTTCTTATTCCTTATCTGCTTCTTTTTTCATCAGCATACTCAAGGGCTGAAAATATAATCAGGAATAAAATAAGAACTATAGAAACAGAAAACATGAAACAATCATGCAATACTGTCAATAATTTGTGTACCAACATAATTAATGCCTCCGATTATTTATTATCGTTAGACAACTACTCATCATTAAATACTTTATCCTCATCGAAAAATTATGAGTACCTGATGGCATATAAAACGCTTGATACTTTAATACAAAATATAAATAATACCCTATTGAATTCTAACGGTGAAATCAGTATATTTTCCAGCAATGAACTTTTATACTCAACAATACCTAATGCTACACTAGATTATGAATCATTCTATAAAGAACAAACCAACAATATATCACACTTTTCAAATGTCCATGAAAGCTATAACGCTTTTATGAAAAAAGGAAAATTTATTTCATATATTAATACAATCCCATCACTGAATAATGGGACAGATCCTTTTTATCTTGTAATATCTTATCCATGTAAGGCATTTGAAATCACCTTAAATACAGCTTCTGGAACTATGCAGTTATTTGATAACAATCAAAACCAGATTTGTTCAACATCCTATTCCATTCCTCAGGGTGAATTTCAGGAAACCATGAGCATAAGTATTTCAGGCTGGAAGCTTGTTGACACCTTTTCATCAGATGCAATATATAAAGATATATATGATTTAAGAGTATTTACATTTATGGTTTCAGCATTTTTATTTGTCATTTGTTTGGTTGCAACTTTTATCGCAATATCAATTCAATTAAAACCATTAATGAAGCTAAAAAGACAGATGCAGCTTGTTTCTCTTGGAAACCTTGATGCACATCTCCCTGCTACAGCATCAAACGATGAAATAAGCAGTTTATCAAAAACTTTTAACGGCATGATAGGGGAAATATCCTCTCTGTTAGATGAAATCAAAATAACACAAAAAAGAGAAAGCGAACTACGATTCGAGATGCTTTTGGCTCAGATTAATCCGCATTTTTTATTCAATACCTTAAATTCGATTAAATGGATGTCTGTAGTAGCTCATACAGATAATATCACAAATACTATTACATCACTTGGCCGTTTACTTGAAATAAGCATGAATAAAGTCAATGATTACCTGCCTCTTGATGAAGAGTTAACAAACATAAAGAGCTACATACAAATACAAAGATTACGATACCCAGGTCGTTTTGAAGTCAACTATAGTTTTGATGAAAAAATACTATCCATCTATACTCTCAAGCTGATCCTTCAGCCTATTGTTGAAAACTCTATCATTCATAATATAGAGCATACTGACTATCTGATTATCGAGATAACAGGTGAATTATCTAATGATAATATAATCATACATGTAAAAGATAACGGGATAGGTATACCAGACGCAAAATTAAAACAAATACTACACAAAGCTGAAAATAATTCTAAAGGAAAATTATTTTCAGGAATCGGTATATATAATGTACAGGAAAGAATACAGCTTGCATATGGATGCGACTACGGCTTGAAATATAGCAGTGACGGTCATTCTTATACCGATGTCGAAATTACATTTCCAGTAACTAAACAACCTCGTACTTTTTAAAAAACTTTCCAGGAGGTATTAATAATGCTAAAAATACTAATTGCTGATGATGAACCACTTGTACGTGCCGGCATTAAATCTGTTATTCCCTGGCAGCAACATGGCTTTGAAGTAATAGGTGAGGCTGAGAATGGATTAGAGGCCTACAATAAAATAATAGCTTTAAAACCGGATATTTTAATAACTGATATAAAAATGCCACAAATGGATGGTATTGAACTGCTCAAAACAATCAAAAAAGATAAAATACATATTCAAAGCATAATACTTAGCTGCTTTGATGAGTTTGATATGGTTCGTGAAGCTATGAAATATGGTGCAAAAGACTATATATTGAGGCTGTCCATAGAACCGCAGAAAATACTTGATGTATTGGACGAAATAAAACAGAATATGGCTATAGAAGAACCTCAATCCGAGCAAATTGTATTAGATGATAGTGACATAAAGTATTTATTCATTCGTAAACTAATTAATCATGGTTTTACTTCTGAAGAACAGGTAAATAACGTAATACACAATATACGCTTTTTGGCATCGCTTCATCACTATAAACTAACCATGTTTTGTATAACAAAGAATGACATGACACAATTAGATTCTGATGACAACAAACTATTATATAATCTTCTTGACCAGATTTGTCAGCGTTTTACGGGACATGAGCTTATACTAATTGAAGCAAACCGATATCTGCTTGTACAAAATGATGAAAATAACGAATTTTTATTCAGACAAATTTCTGCATCTATAAGTCAGTTTGCAAATGGAACAGTATTTTTCGGACAAAGTTTTTTCTTTGATTCATATACTGATTTTAATATTGCACAGCAACAAGCTCTTTCTGCACTCAAAACATGTATGTTTTATCAGCAAGACTCTATTTTGTCATATGAACAAATTCTCGATAATTCAGTACTGCAAATAAGTCGTGAAAATGAAAAAACTCTGCATATTGCTCTAGCCTCTAGAGATGCAGACAAATCAATCAATGAAATAACAAGCCTACTAAGAGTGGTAATAAACGCAAAATATCCGCTAGAACAGATACAATCATATTTAGACGAGCTTTTAAGCATCTATATCAGCGTATCACGGGAAAAAAATTTTTCTGTTAAGTCAAGTCCAAATTTGTGTGTAAATTCATCTTTCAGTTATGTGGTTTTATCTACGCTACTTTTATCTTCAAGAGATTTGACTGAATGGAGCTTAGTTTATCATAATACTCTTTCATATCAAAGATTTTATGACCTACACTCCATTCATTATGATCATCCTGAAGAACTGCACCAATCAGTCGTATAATAGATTCCGTATTAGGGAAAATCTGAATGACCTTTTCTCGTCTTCTGATCTCTCTGTTTTCACGCTCTATTATGTTGCTGGTTCTTAATGCAATACGATATTTTGAAGGTAATGCCATGATTGTAATGCTGTCTTCAAACCCTTCATCAAGGATAACCATTGCTTCATTTGCAACATCCTGATATTCATCGTATATTGATTCTTTTAGGCGA
>OHXK01000880.1_pt1 | contig 12516 bp, 8 predicted proteins | sample 1579921 | NCBI WGS metagenome assembly OHXK01 (sample SAMEA3882551, study PRJEB24775) | human gut metagenome | biome: human-associated habitat; feature: intestine environment; material: feces | place: Netherlands | collected 2009/2010 | reverse complement strand
CGAGTTTGTGTCAAGTGCGCGCAGACACAAATCTCTCGATTGAATAATTTTTATTTTTCAATCTTTACTCCCTTTACTGCCATCGTGATTCGTCCCTGATTTTCATACGGAATTCTACATGAAACGATCTTTTTGAAATGCGCCAGAACATCCCGATCCGGGAAACAGCGGTCTTTTGTCAGAAATCAAAAGTGCCTGTCATTTTAGTGAATTTTATTACACATCGGAGACACAAGTCAAACGTCTCCTTCTGTTTCGCTCATTGTATCACACTCAAAACAGAATAGGAAGATTTTTTCCTTGATTCACTCAAATAAATCAGATATGATGATATACAGAGAGCTACGAATGGCGCGTATGCCCCGACATCATCATTCCTTATTAAATAAAAAGAAAGCAGGCAAATCAAATGACAAATCAGGAAAAAGCGCTGGAACTGCATGAGAAGCTGCAGGGAAAGCTTGAAACCGTTTCCAAAACACCCGTCCGCACCCGTGAAGACCTTGCACTTGTCTATACTCCCGGCGTTGCGGAGCCTTGTAAGGTCATTGCAAAAGACCCGGCTGCCGCTTACACCTATACGATGAAAGCAAACACTGTAGCTGTTGTTTCCGACGGTTCCGCCGTACTGGGACTCGGCAATATCGGTCCGAAGGCCGCTATGCCCGTTATGGAAGGCAAGGCTGTCTTATTTAAAGAATTCGGCGGTGTCAACGCAGTTCCCATCTGCCTGGATACTCAGGACACGGAAGAGATCATCAAAGCTGTTACCTGGCTTGCTCCCGCTTTTGGCGGCATCAATCTGGAAGATATCAGTGCACCCCGCTGCTTCGAAATCGAAGAGCGCTTAAAAGAGACCCTGGATATCCCTGTTTTCCACGATGACCAGCACGGAACTGCTATTGTTGTACTCGCCGGCATCATCAATGCCCTAAAGGTAGTCGGTAAGAAAAAGGAAGACTGCCGCGTTGTTGTAAACGGCGCAGGAAGCGCAGGAGTTGCCATTACCCGCCTGCTGATAACCTACGGCTTTTCCAATATCATTATGTGCGATAAATCCGGCATTCTCTGCGATGGCGCAGAGGGCTTAAACTGGATGCAGGAAAAGATGGTAAAACGCACCAATCTGGCTCACGAAACCGGTTCCCTTGCAGATGCTTTAAAGGGTGCTGATATTTTCGTCGGCGTTTCCGCTCCAGGTATTGTGACGGAAGAGATGGTGGCTTCCATGAATTCCGATGCTATTCTGTTTGCAATGGCTAACCCCGTTCCTGAGATCATGCCTGATCTCGCAAAAAAAGCAGGGGCACGCGTTGTCGGCACCGGACGCAGCGATTTCCCGAACCAGGTCAACAACGTTGTCGCATTCCCCGGCATCTTCCGCGGTGCTCTGGAAGGACATGCAAAACAGATCACCGATAAAATGAAGCTGGCTGCCGCTAATGCCATCGCAGCCCTCGTTTCTGACGAAGAATTAAACGAAAACAATATCATGCCAGAAGCATTCGATCCCAGAGTTGCGGACGTTGTTGCAGATGCAGTCAAGAAAAACATCCGTTGATCTCTGGCACCAGAAGCCCTACTATTCGCTGGACGCCTGGTGTAAAAATACATACGGACGAAAGCTTTACAAGGCTGCGCTTGATATCGGCTGTACCTGTCCCAACCGGGATGGCACCCTCGATACAAGAGGCTGCATTTTCTGCTCTGCAGGCGGAAGCGGCGATTTTGCTGCTTCCCGGCAGCTTTCTGTAACAGACCAGTTAACTCAGGCAAAGTCACTTCTGTCCTCCAAATGGATACCGGAACCCGGCAAACCGTCTCTGATCGCCTATTTTCAGGCATATACCAACACGTATGGCGATCCGGACAGACTGCTTTCCTGTTATGAAGAAGCACTTTCCTCTCCGGAGGTCGCAGGAATTTCCATTGCGACGCGCCCGGATTGCCTTTCCGATATCATTCTGGAGGGACTTGACCGCCTCCAGTTACTGTATCCTGACCGGTTTATCTGGATCGAGCTTGGTCTGCAGTCCATTCATGACCACACTGCAGCAAGGATCCGCCGGGGATATCCGACCTCCGTATTTTATGATGCTGCAGCAAAGCTCCATGCCAGAAGGCTTCCCTTTATCGTCCATCTGATCCTCGGACTCCCCGGGGAAACCCGGCTTGACCTGCTGGAAAGCATCCGTGCCGTCAATCAGGTGCATCCCTTTGGTGTCAAGCTGCAGCTTCTCCATATTTTAAAGGGAACAGATCTTGCCCTGCTTTATGAAGCCGGAAAGCTTCCTGTACTGACACAGGAAGAATATCTCGATCTGCTGACAAGCTGTATCGCTGCACTTTCTCCGGATATCTGCCTCCACCGGGTCACCGGAGACGGTCCCCGCAAGCTCCTGATCGCGCCCCAGTGGAGTCTTTCGAAACGAAACGTCTTAAACGGGCTGCATGCCCTTATGAAACAACGAAATCTCAGACAAGGGGATAATTATGAACCAGGAACCTCTTACACTCTATAAACTGATCGTTCTTTATCTGCTCAACAAGGTATCCTTCCCACTCACAATGGCGCAGGTCAGCGATCTCATTCTGGAAAAAGAATATACCAGCTATCTGACACTGCAGCAGGTTATCAATGAGCTGGCGCAGGCCGGTCTGATCACTGCCAAAACACTGGTCAACCGCACCCATCTGCAGATCACGGAGGAGGGCCGCAATACCCTTTCCTATTTTGAGAACCGCATCAGTGACGCGATCAAGACAGACATCGGCGAATATCTTAAAAAAAATGAACTGGAAATGCGCAACGAATCTTCGATTCAGAGCAACTACTATAAGGCTGTCAACGGGGAATTCGAAACAGAGCTGACTGCAGTGGATAAGGACGTCAACCTGGTGACCATCCGCCTTACGGTTCCTACAGAAGAGCTCGCAATTTCCATTTGCGAAAACTGGCAAAAAAATAACAGGGAGATTTATCAGTATCTGACAACCGCCCTGTTTTAAAGTATGTTATTGCAACATCTCCCGGATCACACTGCCATCTGTTTTTCCGAGGTCTATCTCCAAAAGTGCTGCCAATGTCGCGCCCTCATCCCAGAGCGCGATATTTTTTTCTACCCGGGCACCAGCTCTTACACTGCATCCCGACATTGCAAAAAAGGTCTGATAGTCTGCCTCACCCGGCAGATACCCGTGGGTCCCCTTCATGCCATGTGCGCAGTCTTTTTCTGTTGCCGTCAGCTGTTCCCATTCGTCCAGAAAAAACCATCCTTCCTTTGCTTCCAGCATCAGAAAGCAGTTTTCGTCTGCGCCCATATTTGCTGCCTCTTCCCGGGTCAGAATCCTTTCGATTCCAAAATCCTCCCGTCCTTTCAGCGTCTCCAGCACTTTTCTTGTACGCTTTTGCACTTCTGCATTGTTTTCTACAGACGGATGCAGATAGATATAGCAGCTTCCGTCACAGTTTTTTGCATAGGCCTTCCAGCTTTTGATCCTGCCGTTGCGGACCGTCAGCAAGCCGGCTTTCCACAGTGCATGATTGACAAAGGCAACCTTGTCCACATCCTTCTGATAATGATCCCCCAGAAGCACGACCGTCGTGCTTTCCATCTCTCCGGTTTCCTCCAGTGCCCTTACAATCTCGCCCAGACGCTTATCGTGGCGCTTAAGAGCTTCTTTTGCCTCCTTACTCTCCACGCCATAGAGATGTCTGTTCGCATCCACATCCGTCAGATGCAGCAAAAACAGCTGCGGATTGTATTTGTAGATCGTATCCAGCGCGCATGCCTGAATAAAATTGTCCAGTTGGGGCTGTGCGATTCCGTTTCGCAAATGTCCGAAGCGTTTGTTCAGATCCAGCTGATAAAACAACGGACCGTTCGTCGCATTCATCAGGATCTGATTTTGCCATTTGCGTGTCACCATAATCTCCGGCACATAGTAGTTCATCCTGCTGCCTGCCGCAACAGGCCACAAAAGCCCGGCCGTCGTCATTCCCTTTTTCTTCGCTTCGTCATAAAGCGTCGTGCTGCGGATCCATTTGCGATGATAAAGCCAGTCCGGATCCTTCCGGTTGGGCTGGATTTTTGTGTTGTTCACAATCCCGTGATTTTTCGGCATCCGCCCTGTCACAATGGATGTATGGGCCGGATAGGTCAGGGACGGACACACACTGTTTACATGGCTGCACAGCGCTGCCTGTTCAAAAAAGCGCCGAAAATTCGGCAGGGTCTGTAAATATTCCAGGTCCTTTGCTCCGACCGCATCAAAGGACACGATCATGACCCGCTTTGGTATCTGTTTCATTGCTCTTCTCCATCCTGCGGCTTTTGCTCTGTCTTAGCCGCTTCCCTGCGTATCCGCTGCATGTGCTCTTTGATTTTTACTTCATATCCCATCCCACTTGGCTGATAAAACTCTCTTCCGGACAGCTCATAAGGTAAATACTGCTGTCTGACATAGTGGTTTGGATAATCGTGTGCATATTTATAATCTTTTCCGTGTCCCAATTTTGCTGCTCCTTTATAATGGGCATCCTGCAAATGCACCGGAATCGCCAGATTTCCGGTTTCTTCCACCGTCTTCATTGCAGACGCAATGGCGTTGACCGCTGCGTTGCTTTTCGGCGCACATGCAATGTAGGCCGCCGCCTGTGCCAGAATAATCTGCGCCTCCGGCATGCCCACCCGCTCTGCTGCCAGGGATGCAGAAACCGCTACCTGCAGCGCTGTCGGATCTGCATTGCCAACATCCTCCGACGCACAGATCATCATCCTGCGGGCGATAAATGTCACGCTTTCCCCAGCATACAGCATCCGCGCCAGATAATAAACCGCCGCATCCGGATCGGAGCCCCGCATACTCTTGATAAATGCCGAAATCGTATCATAATGATTATCGCCTGTTTTGTCGTATTTTACTGCACGTTTTTGAATACATTCCTGGGCAACCTCCAGGGTCAGATGGATTTTTCCATCCTCTGAGCGCTGTGTCGTCATTACGCCAAGCTCTACTGCATTCAATGCCGCACGTGCATCTCCGCCTGCAATATCCGCCAGAAACTCCAACGCATCCGGCTCTATCTGTGCCTGATAGGCACCCATTCCTCTCTGATCATAGACTGCCCGTCGGATCAGTTCTTCGATATCTTCCTTTGAAAGCGGCTTGAGTTCAAAAATAACCGAACGGGACAGCAGCGCTCCGTTTACCTCAAAATACGGATTTTCCGTCGTCGCACCGATCAGGATCAGGGTTCCATCCTCCACAAAGGGAAGCAGATAGTCCTGCTGACTCTTGTTGAACCGATGGATCTCATCAATGAACAGGATCGTCTTTTTTCCAAACATTCCACGGTTGTCCTTTGCCTTTGCGACAACCTCTTCCATATCCTTTTTGCCTGCCACAGTCGCATTGATCTGCATAAACTCCGCGCTGGTCGTATTCGCGATCACCCTCGCAAGAGTCGTTTTGCCCGTTCCGGGCGGTCCGTAAAAAATGATGGAGGAAAGCTTGTCCGCCTGAATCGCACGGTACAAAAGCTTGTCCTTTCCGATAATGTGCTGCTGCCCGACTACCTCATCCAGCGTCCGGGGCCGCAGCCTTGCCGCCAGCGGCGCTTCCTTTTCCTGATTGGTCTGTCTCATATAATCGAAAAGATCCATGTCCCCTTATTGTACCTCCACTTTCATGTTCGGCCACACCTTCTCAATCCGCTCGTCAGGGTAATTGATGTCAAAGAATGTGTCGATCACGCTCTTCTTTTCCGCCCGCACGGTTCCTGTGGTACTTTCCGTGCCCGCGGCAGTCCCTGCGTCCGCGACGCTTTCCTCCTTCGCGGCGTGTTCTACGCCTGCGGCAGTCCCTGCGTCCGCACTGCTCTCCTGCACCGCCGCGCTGTCCTGTCGTTCCACATAGCGTACCATGGCGCCTGCTGAAATCACCGCATCGCAGCTCATCAACACGATAACTGCCCAGGTCGCAATTTTTGCTCCAAGGGGCGGCAGCTTTTCGATCCATCCACTGATCGTCGGATAACAAATTTTTACCCAGACAACGGATAACATCCCCCAGAAAATGCAATACAGCAGGTTGGTTCTCCCGCCGATATTAAAGGGCATGTCACTGTAATCCCAGAATGTAGTCCCGAGAAAAATCTCTGTAAATACGCTGCACAGATATTCATATACGCCGCCCAGCACACTGCCCGCCAGGAAAATATAACGATCCTCTTTTCCGGCAAGCCGCTGCAATACAACTGTCAGAATGACCGCACCGAAGCCCCAGACAATACTGAAGGTGCCGTAAATTACGCTGGACCGGCTCATCCATACGCCTCCCGTCACCCTGCAGAACAGCGTTTCGATCAGATCTCCGAGAAATGCACAGATCATAAATACCCAGATCAGCTTATCCACACAGACGCCTCTTGCAAAGACATATCGTTCTGCCCGATCTGCCTCCTCCAGAGCTTCCATCTCCGGGTATGCACGGTTTAACCGCTTCCAGACTGCATGATAGATCTTGCCTCCAAGCTTTTGCTTGACTTCCTTTTGTTCCTGCAGAAGTCTCCCCTGGGTTTCCTTCAGCTCTGTCAGGCTCCTGCTTTTCCTGACTGCAATCAGAATCGACACCAGGTCGGCAGCCATCAGCCCAAAGCCGACTATGTCTATGATCCGCAGCACAATTGTCGGAATCATCGAAAACAGGATAAAGACCGGAGGATGCAAAAGCAGCACCGCCGTCATCACAACTGCTGCCTTGATCAGCGAAAGGAGCACACTCTTTTTCTTCCCGCCAAACAGTGTCACATCCTCGTAATTCCACAAATGCTTTTTCCAGATTTTGGCTGCGATCCCTCCGGAAAAATATTCCACAACGGACACGACCATCCAAGTGGTCAGAAACTGCAGCAGCCATTTTGTCCCCTGCTCCGGCAGCAAAAGGATCAGAATATCCATCATTATGCCGTATTCCGGACAAAGGGGCAGACTGAAAAATCCGCGGTTGCAAAATCTTCTTTCTTTTACTGCAAAAAAGGCAACCTCCAGTGCCCATCCGATAAAGCTGTACAGCAGCAGATACGCTGCCAGTTCTGTGTAGGTGTATTGCATTCTTTCCGCTCATTTCTGCGCACGCTTTTTTCGCATGTCGAGTTTGTGTCAAGTGCGCGCAGACACAAATCTCGTGATTGAAACATTTTTTTCAATCTGTGTAACTGTTTCCTTTCGTTCTAAACCGGACCATGGATTACGAAGTAGGATTGTTGGAGTGCGCAGCACGGAACAATCCGCAGGCATCAAGGTCGGTGCAAAAGCTTCCACATTTGATTATAACAACTATTTTCCCTGCTGTACATGTTGGATTTCATCCAACTGCGAATTTCAGGATACCAGCATTATTTCTTCGACTGTCACAAAGACATAGCCTTGGCTTTGCAGCTCATCCACAATAAAAAGTGCCGCCTCAATACTGGAAGCATATTCATCATGCAGCAGGATAATCGCATTTTCCCGCGCTTTGGACAAGATTCGCTTTTCAACATTGGTGCTGCTTTGACTGCACCAGTCCAGGGGATCGATCGTCCACAGCACCGGGAACATATTCAGCTCCTGTTCGAAGCCTTTGTCCCAGCTTCCATAGGGCGGACGGACAAAAATGGTTTCCGCTCCTGTTATCTCCTTCAATACCTCATTCGTGGAGATCAGCTCCTGTCGAAAGGCTTCCCGGTTATTGCTTGTCAGCTGAATATGACTATAGGTGTGGTTGCCGATCAGATGCCCCTCCTTCTGCATACGCAAAATCAGCTCCGGATATTTTTCTGCATTCTCCCCTGTAACAAAAAAACTGGCTTTTGCGCCCCGCTCTGCCAGACCGTCCAAAAGTATTTTCGTATAGACCGGATGCGGGCCGTCATCAAAGGTAAGGGCAATCTTTTTGGGCTCTACTGCATCGGATACACCGCCGGAAGTCTGTATTGCTGCCTTTTCCTTCCCGTTTTTTTCCTCCCCTGTCAGCTGCCCTCCCGCAGCAGTTCCAAAAAGCAGCAATCCAACCAGAAAAAGTCCCAGTTGAATTGCTGCCCTTTCATTTCGTTTCTCTTTTTTATGTTCCATGGAAAACCGCCTTTTCCGGTTCCTTCTTTTTAATCTATGCAGCAGAAGCCCTCTATCATTCGGAAAGGACGGCGCAGCAACGCCAAAACCTTATCTGTCTGCAGAAGAACTACCGGACTTTGACGGTTCTCGTCCCCGGACTCAGCTCTGAAATTCCAGCTGCCGAAAGCTGTGCCTGAAATAGAGCACCTCCGCCACAGATGTAATCGCCCAGGAGAAAAAGTAGAGGGAGTACAGCGCCGGAATCGTATGAATCCATACAAAAATGGTATACACCCAGATCACCCGGAACACACAGGAGCCTAAAATAACGATGACCATCGGCACAATGCTCTTTCCGATTCCTCGGGAGGCTGCGATGCTGCAGTCCATAAACGCACTGATCATATAAGAAAATCCCATGATCTTCACACGCTGCATTCCGGCATCGATTACAGCAGGCTCCGTCGCAAACAGCGACAGAAACTGTCGTCCGAAAATCAGCAGGAGTCCGCCAAAGATCGCACCTGCCGCAAAGGAATAGGTCAGCCCGACGAGATAGCTCTTTTTCATCCGTTCCCGGTTGCCAGCGCCCCAGTTCTGTCCGATAAAGCTGGAACAGCCGGTATAAAACGCTGCCATAATATTAAAAATCAGCGTGTCCGCATTTGCTGCAGCTGCATTTCCGGACACCATCACCGCATCAAAGGAATTGACGCCGGACTGCACAAAAAGGTTCGCGATAGCAAAGATGGCATTCTGGATACCGGTGGGTATGCCAAGCACCAGAATCGCTTTTCCGCAGGCCGGATCCAGTCTGAGCTTCGAAGGGTGCAGCCCACAGTCGTCCGTCCGTCGCAGCAGATGAATCACGATCAGAAGTGCAGATAAATACTGTCCGATCACACTGGCGATGGCCACGCCCTCTGCTGCCATATGGCACACGATAACAAAAAACAGATTTAAAATAACGTTTACAATTCCTGCAATGGACAGATATACCAGCGGACGTTTCGTATCCCCGGTGGCGCTCAGAATACCGTTGCCGCAGTTATACAGTGCCATACCCGGCATGCCCAGTGCATAAATTTTCAGATACAAAACAGCACTGTCCATCAGCTCTTCTTTGGTATGCAGAATTCCAAGCAGTCCCTCTGCAAAGAAAAAACAGGCTGCACCCACAAGCAGACCGACGATCAGACAGATTACAAAGGCGGAATGCACGGTTTTGATCACGGATTCCCTGCGCCTTGCACCCAGCTCATGCGCCATCCGCACATTGACACCGCAGCCCATTCCGATCAGGAAGCCGGTAAACAGCGTGACCAGAAGCGTTGTCGAACCAACCGCCCCCAGCGCCCGGTAGTCCGAAAAGCGCCCTACCACCGCTACGTCACTCATATTAAACAGCACTTCCAGCACCTGGGAAAATACCAGCGGGCAGCTCAGGAAAAACAGGTTCTTCCAGATCGAACCTGTTGTCATTTCTATTGCTTTTGTTTTCTTTTCTCTCTCCATTCCCCTGTAAAAGCCTTTCTATCCACAGAATCTGCATCAATATGCGCTTTTTCAGGTCGTTTTTCGACCCGTATCTATCACAATACTCGCAGGAGTTGATTTTGTAAAGAGAAAAAGCACCCGGCAGGAGAAACCTCCTCCCGCCGAGTGCTTCTACAGTCTGCAGCTTTAAACGCTATGCTGCTTTTTCTTTGCGACCAGCTCGCCGTTTTCCACTGCGATCAGGATCGTGTCACCCATCTGTACCTGATCTGCCAGGATCAGCTTTGCAGACAGCGTTTCCACATATTTCTGGATATAACGCTTCAACGGACGCGCGCCATAAATCGGATCATATGCGTTGTCTACAATGAACTGCTCCGCATCCGGGCTGAGTTCGATCGAAAGCTGCTTATCTTCCAGACGATGATTCAAGTCTGCGACAATCAGATTGATAATACCGCTGATGTTATCCTTCGTCAGAGGCTTGAACAGGATGATCTCATCCAGACGGTTCAGAAACTCCGGACGGAAGTGACCGCGCAGATCCTTCGTTACCAGCTCTTCTGCTTCCGGCTTAATCGTGCCGTCCGCATCGATGCCATCCAGCAGATAGTTCGCGCCGATATTCGAGGTCATGATCAGAATCGTGTTCTTAAAGTCCACGGTCCTGCCCTGGGAATCCGTAATCCGGCCGTCATCCAGCACCTGCAGCAAAACATTGAAGACATCCGGATGTGCCTTTTCAATTTCATCGAACAGGACAACTGAGTAGGGCTTTCTGCGGACTGCTTCTGTCAGCTGACCGCCTTCTTCATAGCCAACGTATCCGGGAGGCGCTCCGATCAGACGGGACACAGAGTATTTCTCCATGTACTCACTCATATCGATCCGGACCATGTTGTTCTCGTCATCAAACAGGGACGCCGCAAGCGCTTTTGCAAGCTCCGTCTTACCGACACCGGTAGGTCCAAGGAACAGGAACGAACCGATGGGCTTGGTCGGATCCTTGATACCTGCTTTGGAACGGATAATGGCATCCGTCACCTTCGTTACCGCTTCATCCTGACCGATGACTCTCTTATGCAATTCGTCATCCAGATGCAGCGTCTTATTGCGCTCACTTTCTGTCAGCTTTGCAACAGGAATACCTGTCCACCGGGAAATAATCCGGGCGATTTCTTCATCAGTTACCGCTTCGTGAACCAGGGAAAGGTCTTCCTTCTTTACTTTTTCTTCTTCCTGCTCCAGCTGTTTTTTCAACTCCGGCAGTTTGCCATAAGAAAGCTCTGCAGCTTTCTCCAGGTCGCCTTCGCGCTGTGCAATCTGAATTTCATTGTTGACCGCTTCGATCTCTTCTCTTAATTTGGAAAGGTTCTCTACGCTCTTCTTCTCGTTATCCCACTGCGCTTTGCGGTTGTTGTACTCGGACTTTAACTCCGCAAGCTCCTTCTGAAGTGCTTCCAGACGCTCCTTGCTCAGGGTGTCGTCTTCTTTTTTCAGCGCAGCCTCCTCAATTTCCATCTGCATGACCTTACGGCGCAGCTCGTCCAGCTCCGCAGGCATGGAGTCCATCTCGGTCTTGATCAGTGCGCACGCTTCATCCACCAGGTCGATCGCTTTATCCGGCAAAAACCGGTCAGAAATATAACGGTTGGACAAAACGGCGGCACTTACCAATGCATTATCCAGAATCTTTACGCCGTGATACACCTCATAACGATCCTTTAAGCCACGCAGAATGGAAATGGTATCCTCAACGGTAGGCTCATCCACCTGCACCGGCTGGAAACGACGTTCCAGAGCGGCATCCTTTTCAATATATTTGCGGTATTCATCCAGTGTCGTTGCACCGATACAATGCAGCTCGCCTCTCGCCAACATAGGCTTCAGCATGTTGCCGGCATCCAGTGCACCGTCTGTTTTGCCCGCACCGACGATGGTATGCAGCTCATCAATAAACAGAATGATCTGTCCTTCACTCTTCTTCACTTCTTCAAGAACCGCTTTCAAACGCTCCTCAAATTCGCCACGGTATTTCGCACCCGCTACCAAAGCACCCATATCCAACGCAAAGATCTTCTTGTCTTTGAGTCCTTCCGGCACATCTCCTCGAACAATACGCTGTGCCAAGCCCTCAACAGCGGCAGTCTTACCAACACCGGGTTCACCGATCAAGACCGGATTATTTTTCGTCTTACGTGAAAGAATACGCACAACATTACGAATTTCCGCATCTCGTCCGATCACCGGATCCAGCTTGCCATCTTTGGCACGTTCTACCAGATCTGTACCATATTTTTCCAACGTGTCATACGTTGCTTCCGGATTGTCACTGGTAACCCTCTGATTACCGCGCACCTCGGAAAGCACCTGCAAAAATCGCTCTCGATCGATCTGACACTGCTTAAACAACTGCTTGATCTCTTTGCTCGGATGCGCTAATACACTCAAAAACAGATGCTCTACGGAAACATATTCATCTCCCATCCGTTTTGCTTCATCTTCCGCATAAATCAATGCTTCATTTAAATATTTGTCAATCCGAAGATCGCCGCCGACAACCTTTGGACGTTTTTGTAAAAGTCCTTCTATCTGCGCCTGAAATGCTTCCGGTGCAATTCCCATTTTCTCGATCAGTTTGCGGATCAAGCTATCATCTACTGTCATCATAGCGGATAGCATATGCTCCTGACCGATTTCCTGGTGACCATGATCCATGGCGATTTTCTCACAGCCTTGTACTACTTCCTGTGATTTTTGTGTAAATTTACTGATATTCATAGGCTAACCCTCCTCTTGTATGAGAAATATCTCTTCCGAAGGAGAAATATGTTGTTTTCTTTGTTCTGCATGTAATATAACACACGTTGTTAGCACTGTCAATAGGTGAGTGCTAATTATTTTGTGAAGATTTTGTGAA
>OHXK01000879.1_pt1 | contig 12518 bp, 10 predicted proteins | sample 1579921 | NCBI WGS metagenome assembly OHXK01 (sample SAMEA3882551, study PRJEB24775) | human gut metagenome | biome: human-associated habitat; feature: intestine environment; material: feces | place: Netherlands | collected 2009/2010 | reverse complement strand
GTCATAATCTTCGTGATACTTGCCGGACAATGCTGCTCCGTGGAATTCTTATCATAAAGAACCGTTCCTGTGCTCTCTTCCATCACAATCGCATTGGGTGATTCGGTTTCCGGATCCTGGGGCCAGTACTCTGACGCCTTTACCTTTTGTGTGTTTATACCCAATAAGCCGACAAAACAGCACACTGCCAGTCCGAAGCTTAATATTCTCTTTTTCTTTTTCTTTTTCATTTTCTGCTGCTCCTAAATCATTCTTACCTTTAAGTATATATCAATCCATTTCCATGGTGCAATACCTTTCCATTAATATTCACAATTCTCTTTCTTTTAAACCATAAATATGATAAATTGTTTTCGAAAGATATATATAAGTAGAAAGGATTTCATATTATGAGACTTCGCAATATCCCGGCGGCTGCGCCGGCTGTAGAAGCCAGTGACCTCTGTATCAAGGATGCCGCTTCCCATAAAGGACACTGGAATGAAATATTTGGAAATGACCACCCGATCCGCATTGAAATCGGCATGGGCAAGGGACGTTTCCTGATGGATATGGCGCGCCTTTACCCGGAAATCAACTTTATCGGTATCGAAAAATATTCCAGCGTGCTGCTGCGCGCGGTTCAGAAGCTGGAAGAGGAAGAACTGCCCAACGTTCGCCTAATCCGCATGGATGCAGAAGATCTGGAAAATGTTTTCGCGCAGGGAGAGCTGGATCGCATTTACCTGAATTTTTCCGATCCGTGGCCGAAGGACCGCCACGCGAAGCGACGCCTGGAGTCCAGACAGTTTCTGGCAAGATACGATCAAATCCTGAAAAAAGACGGAACGATCGAATTTAAGACGGACAACCGCGCCCTGTTTGATTTTGCACTGGAAGAGGTGGAAGCAGCAGGATGGACCTTGAATGAAAAAACCTTTGACCTTCACGCGGATGCGCGCTTAAACGAGGGAAACGTCATGACTGAGTATGAGGAACGGTTTTCAGCACAGGGCAATCCGATCTGCAAGTACATTATCAGCCGTTGAAAAACGGCACACCGCATTCTCGTTACTTTAGTGATGAGTTAGGTGTGCCAAATTTTTTATTAAAAACAGAACAAATGTTTGCTGTGTAGAAAGACGTATTGTATAATACAAATATGAAAAAAGATATGTTTGCTGTTAAGAAAAGTGAACTTTCATATGGTAGAGGATATGTATATTCTTTACAATACCATCTTGTTTGTGGAATCCATCGCATTGCGCAGTTACCGTAAGTGACCGAAGCCGGGATCAGGTAACGGCATATATCGAGGGACAAAAAGAGAAGGGAAAAAGAAAGTAGGGAACTTTATGCAGATTGTATCCAGCTATGGAGTAGAAATTAAAAAAAAGAATATACCGCTCCGCGCTACGCTGGATATTTTTCGGAAAGCAGTTTCCTATCTGATTCCGGTGTATGCAGGGACCTGGAAAGAACTTTCAGAAATCCGAAATCCTCAAAAACGCTTTAATGCAGCAGAGCATCTGGTACATGAGACGAAAAAGAATCCTGCCAGGTTTGCGTTTGACCGGCATTTTCCTAAAATGCCATCTTACCTGAGAAGGGCGGCAATCCAACATGCACTTGGAGCAGTGTCCTCCTATCAAACACGTCTCAGTTTGTGGGAAAAGGGAGAGTTAAAGGGGAAACCAAAGCTGGTCTGTGAGAATCATGCAATGCCGGTATTCTATCGGGATGTCATGTATAAGGAAGCAGAATATGGAGAAGATGTTGCTTATTTAAAGTTATTTGATGGACGCGAGTGGAAATGGTTCCAGGTAAAATTACTCCATACGGATATGGAATATCTTCGGAAAAAGTGGAGCGGAAAAAAGGCATCTGCCCCAACTTTGGAAAAGAAACATCATACATATTTCCTTCGATTTTCGTACACAGAGGAAGTAAGCTTATCGAAAACAGCGGTAAAAGAGCAGGTGATATGCAGTGTTGATTTAGGGATCAATACGGATGCGGTCTGCAGTATCATGCGTGTGGATGGCACTATCCTGGGACGGAAATTTATCAATTTTACCAGTGATAAAGACCATTTGTATCATGTACTTGGCAGAATCCGCCGTTTTCAGAGAGAACATTTCTCCAGACAGGTCCAAAGCCGATGGAATTATGCAAAAAGGCTGAATATGGAGCTGTCCCGCAAAATAGCTGCGGCGATCACGAAATGTGCCATAGAATATCAGGCGGATGTAATTGTGTTCGAATATCTGGAAACGCAGGGGAAGCTATCCGGAAAAAAGAAACAGAAACTTCATTTATGGAGAAAGCGGGATATTCAGAAGCTGTGTGAGCATCAGGCTCACCGGAACGGGATCCGTGTATCCAGAGTCAGTGCCCAAAACACCAGCAGGCTGGCCTGTGACGGAAGCGGAGCAGTGGAAAGAAATCCGGAGAACCATAGCCTGTGTACCTTTCGGACAGGAAAACAGTATAACTGCGACCTGTCAGCATCCTATAATATTGGAGCGAGATATTTTATACGGGAACTTTTAAAACCCTTGCCGGAAACGGAAAGGTCTTCCCTGGAGGCAAAAGTACCTGCAGTGAAGCGTAGAACCTCATGTGTTTATGCGGATTTAAGGAAGCTTTATGCAGAAATAAGCGAATTAAAAGCAGCATAAACACAGGCAGATATACAGCGGACTACCTGTAATGTGGAAACTGGCCGTATCCGGCGCAGAAAAAGTGCGTATCCGCACGAATTCTAAGTTACTGGCGTATCCGCCGATATTTGGTCTTGTCGTTTAAAACGACTGAGAAGCACGTGACTTTAGTCATGTGAGGTTCACGAAAAGTATACGAGGGAAAATTTGATGAAAAAAAGCGTTTATCTGGCGATATTTGCATTGACCTTTGGACTCTGCTCAGGCTGCGGAAACAAGGAAGCAGACAGCGATATTTCGGGTACGGAAGACACCGTTTTTCAGACAGAAGAACCGCTTGAGCTTTCAGGCACAGGAAATATTGATTTAAGTGAAGAAAATAAGGATTCCGGCGGAGAAAATGCTGATTCCAGTGAAGAAAATAATGGTTCCGGTGAAGAGGATATTGATATCGAATCAACCGATACTCAGGAGATCGATTTTACGCGCGATTATTCTGAGGACATCAAAAAAGATGTGGACGATGTAGTATCGGCTTCGGCTTCTTTGCAAGAGGAACTGGAAAATATTCACACGCTTTCCGAACAGTATGAGGCGATTGCCCAAACTGCTCAGACGCAGGGGGAAATGAATATGTCGTCCGGATGGTTTCTCAAAATCTGGGATACGGAGCTGAATAACCTGTGGAGCAGATTCAGCGATTCGGCGGATGCGCAGACGAAGGAAAAAGTCCTCGCAGAGCAGAGAAGCTGGAACTCCATGAAAGAAGAAGTGGCGCAGGAGAGCCTTGGTTCCAGCGAAGAAAACGGGAGCATGTACTCGCTTCTTGTGAACTTTTTTCAGGAAGAAATTACAAAAAACAGAGCCTACGTCCTTGCAAATGAGCTGGCAAAGGTGAAGGGCGAAGCATTTGAAATGCCGGAGCGGTCGACGAAGTACGGAGTGTTTGTGGATAATCAGGGGACCGGCAGTGTATACAGCCTGTTATGTACCCAGCAGGGCGTAAATGGCAGCGATGAAGCGGTGATCTCCATTTACAGGCAGGGCGAGCTAAAAGGAAGCTTTGTGGATAACGGAAACGGGGAGCTGGAATTTTCATCCGAGGATGGCTCTGTAAAGGGAATTATTCAGATCAACGGCTGGGACGGCGCGAGCTTTGAAGTGACGGAGACATCCAACCTGGATGCATTTCCCGTAGGACAAAAAACGGAATTTCCGTTTGCGTTTTAAAGAAAACAGAATATCAGAATCGAACACCCCCAGACCTGACCGAAGCGCGATGCCCGGCGGGGCTGGGGGTGTTTTGTGTGCCGTATCTTACCAGATTCCCAGCACATGCTGCATGAGCAGGCTCATGGAAGCGATGCCGACCCAGCAGCAAAAGCCCAGGGCGAGCGGTTTACCGCCGGTTTTGATGAGTTTTACAATGTTTGTATTTAAACCGACCGCGCACATGGCGAGGACGATGAAGAACTTGCTCAGTGTTTTGAGAGGAGAAAATACGGATGCGGAAACACCGAGAGAAGTTGCGATTGTTGTGATGACGGAAGCCAGCACAAAGTAGAGAATAAACATCGGGAAAATCTTTTTAAACTCGACTTTTTTGCCCTCGGAACCGGCTTTTCTCGTACGGACAAAGGCGAGTACCAGTGTGATCGGAATGATTGCAAGGGTACGGGTCAGCTTTACGGTAACAGCTTTGTCCAGTGTCTGTGTGCCGAGCTGATAGAGGGAATCCCAGGTGGATGCGGCAGCGGTCACGGAAGAAGTATCGTTGACAGCAGTTCCGGCGAAAATTCCGAAGGCTTCGCCGCTTGTGGTGGAAAATCCGAGCAGCGCGCCGAGGGCCGGGAAAAACAGGGCAGCCAGCATGTTGAAGAAGAAAATAACGGAAATTGCCTGTGCAACCTCTTCATCATCTGCATCAATAACGGGGGCTGTTGCAGCGATTGCGGAGCCGCCGCAGATCGAAGAACCGACACCGACCAACGTGGAGATTTTGCCGGGAACGTGCATGACACGGTGCAGCACATAGGCGATAATCAGCGAGGTGGAAATCGTTGCGAGGATGATCGGCAAGGACTGCTTTCCGGTTTCCAAAATGACGGAAAGGTTTAAGCCAAAGCCCAGCAGGATGACTGCGTACTGCAGTACCTTTTTGGATACAAATGTGATGCCGCTCTGGAACTGTGTTTTATCTTTGAGCAGCAGTGTGATCAGCATACCGGCAAGAATGCCGAATACCGGACCGCCGACAACCGGGACAGCCTGTCCCAGAAACCAGCAGGGAATGGCAAGGACGAGGCATAACAGGATGCCTTTTACATTTTTCTGAATGAAACTCATGTGTTCTCCCTTCCTGACGGAACGTTCGCCGCCAGTTTTCTTTCATAATTACGTGTCAGATCAGAAGTTTTGACACTGACGGATGCAGCAGTTTACAGTACCGCCTGCAAACAGTTATTATCCTAGCACAGAAATATAATAAATTAAAATGATATATTTATAAAATGATAGATTTTTGTTATGATGAAGCGGAAAATGCTGTGGAAAAGGAAAGGAACCGGGGAGATGCAGAGATTTCTGCATTTCTGACAAATCGCAGTCTGCGGCGGGAAAAGAGGAGGATATGAAAAAATTTTTAAAATACGTTGTGCCGTCGGTACTGGCATTTGCACTTTCTGGTATTTATGCAATTGTAGATGGCTTTTTTGTAGGAAACAGTGTCGGAGATGTCGGACTTTCTGCGATCAATGTGGTATATCCGGTGGTGACGCTGATGCAGTCGGCGGGCACTGGAATCGGAATGGGCGGTGCGGTCATGTGGACGGTACGGCGTGCAGAGGGACAAAAGGAGGACGGAGACGAGTATGTGCGTACAGCGCTGCGGCTTCTGCTTCTGACGAGTATTGTACTGACGGCTGTGATGCTGATCTTTATGGATCCGGTGCTGTCCTTTCTGGGGGCAGAGGGGACGATCCGTCCCCTGGGTGAGGAATATCTGCGGATCATGGTCTACGGGACGACGTTTCAGGTATTTGCGACAGGCATTGTGCCGCTGATCCGTAATAACGGAGGCGCTTCCTTTGCGATGGTTACAATGATCGCCGGATTTGGAATGAATATTGTACTGGATTATCTGTTTGTCTGGGTGCTGCAGCTTGGTATGGCCGGTGCGGCATGGGCGTCGATCCTGGGGCAGGCTGTGACAATGGTGGGCTCTTTTGTTTATGTATGGAAAGAAAAGCTGCCGGTATTGGGCGTCTGTAAGGAGTTTGGAAAAAAGGTCTGCAGAATCGTGCAGATCGGCATCGCGCCGTTTGGACTGTCGCTTTCTCCGATGATTTCCCTACTGTTCATGAACCGTTTCTGTCTGTCTTACGGTGGGGAAACTGCGGTTGCGAGCTATGCCTGCATCGCTTATGGATTGACAATCGTGTATCTGCTGATGCAGGGCGTGGGGGATGGAAGCCAGCCGCTGATGAGCCTGCATTACGGTGAGGGCAAAACAAAAGAGGTGGACCGGGTGCGCAACATGGCGTATGGAACAGCGTGGGTGCTGGCACTTGCCTGTATGCTGATCCTTTATGTGACCAGATATGAGTTGGGTGTGATCTTTGGTTCTTCCGATGTCGTAACGCAGATGACCGGAAATGCGATGCCGATATTTCTGGCCGGACTTTTGTTCTATGCGTTTTCGAGAATCACCACATCAGGATTTTATGCGACAGAGCAAAGCCTATTTTCCTACATTTGTGTGTATGCAGAACCGGTACTTTTATTGATCCTTTTGTTGATCGTGCCGCGGATTTTGAGACAGGACGGTGTGTGGCTGAGCATGGTGCTTTCACAGATCCTGACTGCAGGAATCGCATGTTTGCTTCGTCAGAAAGAGAAGAAGCGGGTTGTGTGACCGCGTAAAAAGGGTAAAAAGTGCTGACCGCACGATCTTATATATTTCTGAAAGAATAATATATGTAATTGAGAAATCTCCTGTGCTACACTTCTTGTGCACAGGAGATTTGCAGTTATGTAAACCTATGAGATTTTCAGGATTTCAGATAGGCGCGCAGATATAAGCGGCGATAGGAGGACGGTGTCATGCCGGTCTGTTTTTTGAAGAAATTCGAAAAATAAAACTGGCTGCCGAATCCGAGAGAATCTGCGATGGAAGCGATGGGCAGATCGGTAGAGGTCAAAAGCTGCGTTGCGGTTTCCGTTTTTTTCTGAAGGATGAACTGACCGGGAGAAATGCCCATGCGGGACTGGAACAGCCGCGTAAAGTGGCTGACATGATATCCGGCAGCCTCTGCCATTTGCTGTACCGTGATCTGCTCGTTCAAATGTGTTTCCACATAAGCGATGGCATCGGAAAGGGGCGAGTCAAAGCTCAGGGTGACAAGGGAAACGCTGTCTGGCGGACAGCATTCCAGATAGTAGCAGAGCAGGTTTAAAATAGCCTGTTTGGCTTTCAGCGCAGAAAAGATATCATCCTGTCGGATGCTGTGGACGAGATCGAGGAAAAGCTGTTCGGCCTTTTTCGGGTCTTTCGCGTCGATGCAGAGCGGCAGACGAATGAGTTCGAACAGGTCGGTCTGCTGGCAGGTGATCTCGAAATGGCAATAGTAGGTGCGGTATGGATTATGGATATCGGTAAAAAACGCCTGGTTCGTGTAGGCGGGGAGCAGATACAGCTGTCCGCTTGTTGGATGGATGGTTGTCTCATCGATGCAGACGGTTCCCTCCCCCTGCAGGACGAGCTGAATGCTGGAAAAGGGCGGAACCGAGGAATCACATTTCCACGTCTCGTCACAGATGATGAGGTTGGCGCGTTCCAGACTGATAGTCGCTTCGCGCAGGCGGTTTTGGATAATCAGATTTGTTTCGTTCATAGGTTGTCTGTCCTGTTGCAGTGGTTAAGCATGATTTCGCGGATTGTTTTGTGCATTGCGCATCTACAGCCCGCTGGAAATTATAATCATTATTCTATCATACAAAAAGGAGATTTTGCAAATGGCACACAAGATCAGAGAGGTTTACATTGTACATCATTCTCACACAGACGTTGGTTACACAGACCTGCAGGAACAGGTTATTTACAACCAGGCGAATAACATCCGCCGGGCAGTAGAGCTGATTGAGGAGGGCCTGGAAAAAGGAACCAATCAGAAGGATCTGAAATGGAACTGTGAGACCTGGTACTGCGTAGAGCAGTTTTTAAAGGCTGCAACAAAGGAAGAAAAAAAGACGTTCTTCGATCTGGTAAAGAAAAACAGCATCGGTCTTTCTGCAAACTACTTAAATTTCAATGACCTGGCTGACTGCGAATATCTGACCGAGAAAATCCATGATATGCAGGAGGTATGCGCTAAGGAAGGCATTACCGTAAAGACTGCGATGTTTGCGGATATCAACGGCATTTCCATGGGACAGAGAGACGCTATGCTCGCAAACGGCGTTGAGTTCTTATATACAAATATCCACACCCATCACGGCATGTATCCGCTGTATCAGAACCAGAAGCCTTATTTCTGGGAAAATGAAGATGGCAAGCGTCTGCTGGTATGGAGCGGCGAGCATTACAACCTGGGCAACGCGCTCGGCATCGTATTCAACAAAAACGTCAACTTCATGACAGAGAATTACTTTGGCAAAGCACAGGGAGATGTTGCAGGGCCGCTGGAGAAGCTGCACTCCAACCTGATCGCAAGCATGGAGGAATATGAAGAAAACGGTTATCCCTATGATTTCTATATCACAAGCGTTTCCGGTGTATTCTCCGACAACGCGCCCATCAATCCCTCAATTGCAGACACGGTAGCGTTGTTCAACGAAAAATACAGCGAAGAAGTTACCCTGCGCATGGTAACCCTACAGGAGCTGTATGATCTGATCCGCAATAAGGTAGCGGATGCTCCCGTTTACCGCGGTGCGATCAACGACTGGTGGGGCAACGGTGTTGGCAGCACGCCTTATGCAGTAAAGCATTATAAAGAGGCAGTTCGTTTAAAACGTATCTGCGACCGACTGGAAGAAAAGACCGGTGTTCATAACGCAGAGCTGGTAAAAGCTTACGGCGATAACTCCTTGCTGTATGCGGAACACACCTGGGGGCATTCCGCAACTGTAACCAACCCTTACGATACCATGGTAACAAACCTGGATATACGTAAAAACAGCTATGCATCCAAAGCACATGAGGCAGCTGCAATGCGCAAAAACGAGCAGTGCCATCTGCTCGGCGATATCCTGCGTTACTACAATCTGTCCGGTAAGGTAAAAGCAGTATCCACCAGCCATGAAAAGAGAGTATTCCCGGTTGAGTTCTATGTGGAAACCATGAGCCTTCCGGCTGTAAAAGTAACCGATGACAAGACAAACGAAGTGATGGAGGTTCAGCTGTCTACACATCCCCGCGGTGTTCTGGTAAGCTTCCTGGCTGAATTTGAGCCAATGGAAGAAAAGACCTTCACTTATGAAGAACAGCCGGCATCGGTACAGACCCTGTTTACCAGAACCGCATGGGTCGGCGCAGAGCGTGTACGTGATATTATCAATACTTATGATACCGAAAGCTACAAGCTGCCTTACGGTATGGAAAACGATTCCTTCAAAATCAGCTGGAAGGTCGGCGAAGGAATTACTTCTTTCTATAATAAAAAAGCAGAGGTGGAAATGTGCAAGCCCGGATTGGAGACTTTCTTTACTCCTGTCTATGAGTGTACCAAAATCCGCAAGGGTGTTTATGAAGAGCGCCGTCTGATCGGCAGAAATATCAGAGGCCTGCACGCGGAACAGTATCAGGGCGACTTAAAGGATGTAAGGATTCTCGATCACGGTCCGGTATTTACTAAGGTGGAACTGGTATTTGATCTGGAAGGAACGTACTACAGCAGCGTTATCATCAAGATGTACAACAAGCTGCCCAAGATTGAGTTTTCTTATCATATCGCAAAGACACTGAGCGAGGATATCGAGAGCGTATTTATGCCTCTGGCACTGAACCTGCCTGATGCAGAGGTTTCCATCCAGAATGGCGGCGTAGCCATGCGTCCCGGTATCGACCAGCTGCCCGGCACGAATATGGAGTACTATCTGGCAGATGAAGGTCTGATCTACCGTACCAAGGATCAGACGATTCTGGTAAATACATTTGATACCCCTCTGCTGTATATGGGAGCAATGGAATCCCATCCGATTCTTCTGTGCGATAACAGGGAAGAAAACAACAAGCGTCCGGTTTACAGCTGGATCATGAACAATACCTGGGAGACAAACTTCAAGATGGATCTGTCCGGCTTCAGTGAATTCCGTTACGGCGTGGAGATCGTAGACAACGGTTCTGTAAAAGAAGGCATGGAGCGTCTGTCTGATAACGATAAGGGCGTTGTAACCTTTATCTGCGGTTAATGGGATTTAATGGCTGTGGAATGAGGAGTAAAATGGAAAAGAAAAACTATATTCTGTTGTTTTTACAGATCGCAGCGATTGCCGTATCCGGAGTATTCGGGGGAGATACAACATTTGCCCTGATTACGGCGCTGATTGGCATTACATTTAATTTCCTGGTATCCATGAATATCGCGTCCGGATTTTTATTCGGATTCGTGTATGCGGTATGTAATGGCATTCTGGCATGGCAGACGAACGTTTACGCAACATTTGTATTCATGATCTTTATGCAGGCGCCGATGGCTCTTTACAGCTTGCGGAAATGGCATGGCAAGAAAAAAGAGACCGAAGCGATTATGAAGAAAATGGACCGCAGAGAACTGACCTCAATGGTCGTTGGCGCGATTGTGTTATTCGTGATTATGACAGGCATTCTGTCCGCAATAAACGGTGCGTTCAACGCAAATGTATTGTTTGACACATTTTTCTTTGTCTGCAGCGTAACGGCCTGCATCGGCCTGGCAGCCTGCTACAAAAACGCGTACATCGTAAACCTTGGTTCCGGAATCGGAGGAACGATCCTCTGGCTGTATAAGGCGATTACGATGGAAACCGGAATTTCCATGGCAGTATTTTTCGCGATCGTTGCGCTCAACTCCGCACTGGCGGTACAGCAGCAGTATGGAAAAAGCAGCCGGAGAGCAGCTGTTGAATTTGTTGAGCAAGGGATTTGAAAGGATTCAAAACCGGTATCTATCCTTTCGGAAGTATGCTATAATGAGCGCAAGCTTTTAAAAGCACACAAAAGGAGGGGCCTTCTATGAGCAGCAAAATGACTGTCAAAAAGGAAGCGATTATGGCCCGATTTGGGGGAATGGGGTTCCATAACAGCGAAGCAAACGTCTGGCGGGAGATGGATGACGTCCAGTTCAACCAGTACGTCGGCAAGGTTTATCGGGAGCTTTCGCCCGGTTTTTCCAGAATGTGGGGAGGCTTTCCGGAATGGACGAAGGAAGAGATGGACGCGTTCGCAGAATATTGTGAAAAAATGCAGTGTAAGGTTGGTGCAACAATCTATCTGACCGGGCATTGCGTGCGGTATGAGACGGACGAGGAGCTGACTGCGTATGCATCGAATGTTGCAGACCGCCTGGAGTATCTGATCTATGAAAAGGGTCTGAGCAACGTTAAGATTTATTGTATGTCCAATGAACTGAGCCTGGATGACTGGGGAGACCTGGCATTTGAAATGGCTACGTTCAAAAAATATCATACCTATCTGTATAACGAGTTTGCGCACAGACATCTGCCGGTCTACCTGCTGGCGACCGACGCTTCCCCGATGGAACGCTGGGAGACGGTGGAATGGGCGATTGCAAACGGCATGGTTCCGATTTCCAACGTATTTGGCGGACATCATTATGTAAATGACTTCGAAGCGGAGGATCTGGATTTTTATAAGATTTTCAAGCGTCACTGCTCTGATGTTGTCAATATGTTAAAGCCTTACGAGCGTCGTTTTATTCTGGGCGAGTTTGGTCTGGCGCAGGCATTCAAGCAGGGACAGAACAATATTAATGGCGTAAAGATGGACGTGTGTGATGCCTTCTATAACGGAAAGGAATCCTACTCTGCGCTGCAGATTTGTGAGATGGCACTGGCAGCAGTTAATGCCGGCGTGTATGCGATGGCACTCTGGACCTTTGTAGATGTTCCGAATCCCCGTGATCTGCAGTACCGTCTGAACAAATGGGGATTGCTGCGCTGGGATGATACGGATTACGGCGCACGGGACTGGCTGTATGCCTATGGCCTGCTGGTTCGCTATTTCCGGAAAAATTCCAAACCTCTTACGATTTCCTCCGAGGACTATCTGCTGCGCAGCGGCGGCGTTGTAAACGATGACGGTTCCTTCTCTGTTGCGATCGTCAATCGTCACAAAGAGCCTGTTGAGATCGATATTTCTCTGGAAAATCTGAAATCAGACAAGGCTCTGCGCAGATATCTGTATGATTCTGCCAATGTGCCCCGCAGCAAATTTGCAGACCTGCAGGATTACGATGAACTGATTGCGTGCGCCGGCAACAGCGTGCATGTGACCGTTCCGGCAAGCTCCATCGTTCTGCTGACAACGGATTACACCGATCATAAGCCTGCAGCAATTACAGGTATTTGTGCAGAAGACGGGACAGTTACCTGGGAAGCCTCTACAGAGGCAGAGCATCGCTATTATCGTGTATATAAGGGTGATTCTGCAGACTTTGTTCCGACAAAGGAAAATCAGGTTGCCTCCACCATCGCAACGTCCTTTGCGGATCCTGACGCAGCGCCCGGATTCTATAAAGTGGAGTCTGTCGATGCATGGGGAAATCACTGAGCGGCAGCCGCGATAGCTGTTTGGCGGCAATAAAGTAATATGATGCCAGGGGCAAAAGGTCTAAGCCCACATGAGCTTGCTCATAGGTGGGTGAAAGACCTTAGGAC
>OHXK01000859.1_pt1 | contig 12669 bp, 14 predicted proteins | sample 1579921 | NCBI WGS metagenome assembly OHXK01 (sample SAMEA3882551, study PRJEB24775) | human gut metagenome | biome: human-associated habitat; feature: intestine environment; material: feces | place: Netherlands | collected 2009/2010 | reverse complement strand
TGCTAAAGCTTTTTTCCTGCCTGTAAAAATTTTATGGATATCTGTTCTTTTCATATCATTCACACCTTTCTGAAAGCCGACGTTTCAGTTTCCAACCTAAACCGGATTTTAGGCATCAAAAAAGCCGCTTATTCTAACGAAATAAACGGCCGCATTAACACACAGATTCTTGTTCATAGATGTTATCTGAATACGTCATTAAATCGGAATTTAATGCGGCAACCGGCTGTCATAGTCATCCTTCGGACCTTAGACCCATGGCTTTGCGTCCCTGTCTTTCAACAGGTTTGCCTTTATATGTATAGTATATGTTTTTTTCCCTAAAATGTCAACATTTTCCACTGCATTTTGAGCCCTACTCCTGTCTTTTTTTCACGGAATCTGCTATACTGTTCAAAAAGAAAGCATGATATAACAGGAGAACGGAAACAATGTCAAAATTTTTACCAGTCCGTCTCTTTTTTGTATGGCTGCTTTTCGGAATCCTGCTGGCAGGCTGTGGAAATTCTCCTTCCTCCGATGAAGAACCTCCGGTATATTCTCCGGCCAGAGTCCTCACCCCGGAGGCCCCCGGCAAAAAAACACTGGGCAGTTCCCCTCTGATCCTGGATATTTCCAATCAGGATCAGGGATATCTGACTGCAGAATCCGATTCCGATGATTCCCGCATGAACATTCAGCTTACTGCTCCCTCCGGTGTGGTCTATTCCTATTTTCTGGAACCTGATGAACAGACGGTACTTCCTTTTTCCGAAGGCTCCGGTGAGTATCTCATCACCTGCTATCAGCAGGTTGATGGAAACCAGTATGCCGCCCTTTACACGGAAACGCTCACAATAAAGCTTCAGAATGAATTTCTTCCGTTTCTATATCCAAACCAGTACGTGGACTTTTCTTCCAAAAGTAAAACCTGCAAACTGGCAGCCTCTCTTGTCAAAGAAGACATGACCGATATCGACATCCTGAAAACCTTCTATACATATGTTACCAGTCATATTTCCTACGATTATGACAAAGCTGATTCTGTCGAAGCCGGTTATCTTCCTGATGTAGATGATACTTTAAGCACCGGCACGGGGATCTGTTTTGATTACGCTGCACTGACTACTGCAATGCTCCGCAGCCAGGACATTCCCTGCAAGCTTCAGATCGGCTATTCCGGTGATGTAAAGCATGCATGGATCGATGTTTATATCCGTGGCAGAGGCTGGGTGACAAAGGCAGTATCTTTTGACGGAGACACCTGGAAGCTGATGGATCCCACCTTTGACGCCAACAGTGATGGTGATGAAGCGATCCAGGAATATATCGGTGATGAAAGCAATTATACGGTACAGTTCACGCGCTGACCAACTAAAGGAGACCTTATTATGAAAAACAAACTGACAGCCCGGGAATTATCCAGTTTCTGCGGGCAGATGGGAATGCTTCTGCATTCCGGCATATCCACAGCGGAAGGACTTCACATCCTCTGTGACGAAAGCAAGACCGATGCAGACCGGCAGATCCTCACACCCCTGATCCGTTCCGTGGAAGAAAACGGTTCTCTTTCCCGGGCTCTTGACGAATCCGGGATCTTTCCCACATCCATGACCGCCTATGTCCGGACCGGTGAGGAAACCGGCTGCCTGGATGAGATCATGGAAAGTCTCAGTTCCCACTATGAACAGGAGGAAGAAATCTCAGGACAGATACGGTCTGCAGTCACTTACCCGCTGCTCATGCTTGGCATGATGGCTGTTGTGATCCTGGTCCTTCTGATAAAAGTCCTGCCGGTATTTCAACAGGTATTTAACCAGATGGGAATGGAAATGAACGGGGTTTCCCGGGGACTTCTGAATGCAGGCAACGTGATCAGCCGGTATTCCTCTGTTTTTCTGATCCTCGCCGTAGCCCTCATTGGCTGCATCCTGTTTTTCAGTCTTACGGAAAAAGGTCACAGCCAGCTGCGAAAAATGGTCATCCATCTCCCGTTTTTCCGTGAGATCCCAGTTGCCATGGATTACAGTCGTCTGGCCCAGGGCCTTTCCCTGGGGCTTCGGAGCGGACTTTCCCCGGAAACCAGCCTGGAGCTTACAAAGGATCTGATCTCACAGCCGGTGATACTCGAAAGACTCCGGAAGGCTTCCTCTATCCTGGATAGCGGAGAAACTTTTTCCAAGGCTCTTACAGAATCCGGTCTGTTCAGCGGCATGGAAGGCCGTCTCATCACGATATCCTTCTATTCCGGTTCCAGTGACGAAACCTTCCGCAGGCTTTCCCGGCAGTACACCGAAAGATCCATAGATCTGATCTCACAGGCAGTCTCCATTGTGGAGCCTACCATCGTGATCCTGCTGTCTCTTCTTGTGGGGCTGGTCCTTTTATCCGTCATGATGCCGCTTCTGGGGATCCTCTCAGATTTTGCAATGTAAGGTGGTGACCGCATGGAACTTTTTGAAAGCCGCAGAACAAAATTTCTCAGAGCATTTTTTCTTCTCTTTCCGGCGCTGCTTCTGGTTTTATCCTGCACCTTGTTTGTGGCAGGTGTCAGCAGCACCTCCGATCAGGCCGTACACAAAGAACAGGATGCTCTGGAACAGGCACTGAAAAACGGTGCCATCCGCACCTATGCCCTCACAGGCACATATCCCGAAAGCCTGTCCCAGCTTCTCTTGGATTATCATATCACTTATGACAAAACCAAATTCGTAGTAGAGTATGTTCCTAACGGTTCCAATCTCCTGCCGTCTATCAGCGTGATCGCTCTGTCCGGCAGTGCGAAAGGAGGGAATGCCTCATGAATCACCGGAAGAACACCGGACATTCCGTTTCTTCTCTTTTTTCGCTTCTTCTTTTCGGTGTTTTTGTTCTGTTCCTTATACTGATGCTGCTATTTTCCGCCCGGATTTACCAGCAGACTGTGAAACAGACTGACTCCGATTCCGAGCTTGGGACCGCAGCAACTTATCTGACTACCAAATTCCGGCAGCACGACCGCGGCGATGAGATCTTTTCCGGTTCCCTGGATGATATTCCTGCCCTTTGTTTCCGGGACGATATCAAAGGAAAAGAATATATCACGTATATTTACCTGAAGAATGACAGTCTGATGGAGCTTTTCACTGCAAAAGGCTCTCAGGCCAGTTCCGATGCAGGAACCGTCATCTCACAGCTTTCCGATTTCCGGTTTTCGGAAATGGAAAATGGTTTTTACCACTTTTCCCTGGAAAGTACCACGGGAGTCCGCTCGGAATTCCTGCTTCATCGCACTGGCAAAAAGGAGGCATCATGAAAGAATCAAGACATAATTCCGGTACCAGCCTTTTTCTGATGGAAATGATCCTTGCCCTTTTGTTTCTGTCACTTTCCTCAGCTGCCTGCATCCAGATCTTTGCGGCAGCACGGAAAAACCGGCTCCAGGCAGAACAGTGGAACCAGATCCAGGCTCTCACAACCTCCGTGGGCGAGATACTGGAAGGCTCTGACGGAACCGATGAACAGTTCCTCTCTCTGCTTCCGGGGGGTATCAAAAAGAACACCAACCTGATCTGGTATTATGACCGTAACTGGCAGAGCTGCTCTTCCGGAGAAGCCGCCTGTGAAATGATCCTGGAAACAGATATTTCTTCTTCAGAAAAATCCGGCGAGCTTTCTTTCCGGCAGCTTTCCAACGGCAGTGAGCTTTACCGGATCCCCCTGCGTTTTCCTGTTGATGACTACAGAAGGGAGGCTGTACATTGAAACAGAAGCATACGTTTTTTGTAACTGTCGGCATTCCTTCCCTGTTTCTTATCTTCTCTGTGCTGTGTCTCTGTGTACTTGCTCTGCTTACTCTTGGAAGCTCCAGATCCAGTCTTAACACAGCCAGACATTCTATGGAACAGACCGAAAATTATTACACCGGCTGTGCAAGCGCCACGGAAACCGTTTCAGAAATCCGTGATGATCTGGAGCAATACAGGGAAAAAGCTTCCGATGAGACCAGATATTTTTCCATGATACAAAAGCTTGCGGACACAAGGAACGATCTCAGCTGGGATTCCCACAGCCACACCCTTTCCTTCTCCGTTGGAATTTCCGAGACACAACAGCTTTCTGTAGTGCTTGAGATTTTTTACCCGCAGGAAAAAAGCTCTTCCGCTTATCAGATCCTGCAATGGAACACAGAGCTTACCGGATCCTGGCAACCTGACAACCACCAGAATGTATTTAAAGGAGAATAAACCTATGGATACCCCTATTCCTGAATTTTTAGCAGAAGCTGCCAACCGGCGTGTCTCTGATATCTTTATCATCGCAGGCCGCCCCCTGGCAGAAAAGATCGACGGTCATCTTTTGGACCGTGGTGACAGGCTGATGCCTGATCAGACAGAAAATTTACTCCGCACCATTTACGGCCTTGCGGAAAACCGCGATATATCCCATCTTATGGAAACCGGTGATGATGACTTTTCTTTTTCCATTCCCGGTGTTTCCAGATTTCGTGTCAATGCCTACAAGCAGCGTGGTTCCCTGGCTGCCGTGATCCGCGTGATCGCCTTCCGGCTGCCGGATCCTGCAGAGCTTTCCATTCCCGAGGATGTGATGAACATCTCCGACTATACCCGTGGCATGGTCCTTGTTACCGGTTCTGCCGGAAGCGGTAAATCCACTACCATGGCCTGTCTGATCGACCGGATCAACCATACCCGGGAAGGCCACATCATCACTCTGGAGGATCCTCTGGAATATCTCCACCGCCATGATCGCTGTATCGTCAGCCAGCGCGAGATCTGTACCGACACCGAAAGCTATCTGACTTCTCTTCGTGCCACACTACGCCAGAGCCCGGATGTGATCCTTCTTGGAGAGATGCGTGATCATGAAACCATCCAGACTGCCATGACCGCTGCGGAAACCGGTCATCTTGTCCTTTCCAGCCTGCATACTCTGGGAGCAGCCAACACCATCGAACGCATCATGGACGTGTTTGAGCCATCTCAGCAGCATCAGATCGCCCTCCAGCTTTCCATGGTCCTTCAGGCTGTAATCTCCCAGCAGCTGATCCCGGATGTGGACGGACGCAACATTCCTGTTTTCGAGATCATGCGCCTGACTCCTGCCATCCGCAATATGATCCGCGACAATAAAGTACACCAGATCGAAGGCGTGATCTCCACATCCGGTCAGGAGCAGATGCGTTCTATGGACCAGAGCCTTCTGGAATTATATAAAAAAGGCCGCATCACTAGGGATACAGCTCTGAAATACGCTTTAAACGCGGACATGCTGAAGCGCAGACTTATGTAAGGATCTTCTCGGTATACCTCTGCCTGATATGTAAAAACACATAAAAAATCCCTTACCGATCTCTGATATGTTTCCAGAATACAGAACACATATCATTTTACAGATCCGGTAAGGGATTTCTTTATTTTCAATCCGATCTCGACCAAAAAGACATTCCTTCTCTGCGATCGATCAATGCACTACATTTCCTACAATTCCATAAGAAACAATATACATAATGACACTTGCCATAAAAAGTCCGCACAGGATCGCAATGGAGGATTTTTTGATATCCACCTCAAGAAGAGAGGCGATCAGTGCACCTGTCCAGGCTCCTGTGCCCGGAAGAGGAATTCCCACAAACAGCAAAAGTCCAAGAAATTCATATCTCTTGATCTGGTCACTCTTTCCCATAGCTCTGTTTTCCAGCTTTGTGATCAGACCTCTGAACGTCTTTGTTTTTTTCATCCATTTAAAGATCTGCCGGATAAAAAGCAGGATAAACGGAATCGGAATAATATTTCCCACGATACAGATCGGCAGTGCCTTCGCAGCCGATATCTTCAGCAAAGAAGCTGCCAGAAGGCCGCCTCGAAGCTCCAGTATCGGGATCATAGAAATGATGAACACAGCTCCCTCGGGAGAGATAAACTGTGCAAGGTGGTGTGAAAACCATTGTACCAGTACTTCCATAGTACCTCCTTAATTGTTATTTCTGCAGATATTCCGTCAGGAATTCTACCAGCTTTTTCATCTCCTCATCGGTACCGATGGTGATACGGAGATGATTGTCGATCCTGTCCTTCGGGAAATATCTTACATAGATATGTTTCTCCCTCAGTGCTGCGAAAAGCTCTTTGGCCGGACAGCTCTCATGTGTGGCAAAGATAAAGTTGGATCTGGAATCCTGGAAGGAAAATCCAAGCTTCCTGAGCTCTGCCTTTGTCCACTCTCTTGTTGTAATGATCTTATGGCAGCATTCCTCAAAATATGCCTTATCCTCCATAGATGCCACACCAGCCGCGATGGTAGTACGATCCATGGTATAGGAGTTAAAGGAATATTTCACATCATTGAGATATTTGATCAGCTCCGGATTTCCGAAGGCATATCCGATACGCATTCCTGCCAGGGATCTGGACTTGGAGAAGGTCTGCACAACAAGCAGATTATCATATTTTTCGATCAGCGGCAGTGCGGATGCTGCTCCGAAATCCACGTACGCCTCATCTACGATCACGATACTCTCCGGATTCTTTGCCACGATCTCCTCGATCTCAGAAAGAGGCATTTCCACGCCGGTCGGTGCATTGGGATTAGGGAATACGATTCCGCCGTTTTCACGGAAATAATCTTCCTTACGGATATGGAACTCCTCATCTAATACCGGGCGCTCATATGGGATCCTTAAAAGATCTGCCCATACATCATAGAAAGAATAAGTGATGTCCGGGAACAGGATCGGTTTCTCTGAATTAAAAAATGTGAGAAAACACATAGCCAGTACGTCATCGGAACCAACGCCTGTAAATACCTGCTCGTCCTTCAGGCCGTAGAACGCGGCAATACTGTGTACCAGGTCTCCTGCTGTCGGATCCGGATAAAGTCTCAGGGTATCGGCATCAAGGGCCTTCAGCGCCTTCTCCACACCCGGAGCCGGTGAATATGGATTCTCGTTTGTATTCAGTTTGATCATGCCGCTCTCATTTGGCTGCTCGCCAGGAGTATACGGCACTACTTTTCGTATATTAGCTTCCCATGGTTTCATGCTGTGCTTAACCTCCTATCATATTCTTTTGCTATTGTACTCACTGCGAGGACATTTGTCAAAGGGTAATACCACCTGCTGGGAAACAAAAAGACACCCGTACCGGGTTACAGAGTACGGGTGTCTGATATATTCTTCTTAATGAAGGGCTGTTTTGGTTCGTATCAGGCGCTTAAGATCAGATACGTGCTACGCCTGTTGCTTTTGCTGCCTCTGCTACTGCTTTTGCGACAGCCGGTCCGACTCTCTTGTCGAATGCCTTCGGAATGATATACTCCGGAGAAAGCTCCTCATCTGTGATCAGATCTGCAAGAGCCTTGGAAGCTGCGATCTTCATCTCATCGTTGATATCACTTGCTCTTACATCAAATGCACCACGGAAGATTCCAGGGAATGCAAGAACGTTGTTGATCTGGTTCGGGAAGTCACTTCTTCCTGTGGAGATAACCTTTGCTCCGCCTGCTTTTGCGTCATCCGGGAAGATCTCCGGTGTCGGGTTTGCGCATGCGAAGATGATGGCATCTTTGTTCATGGTCTTAACCATCTCTGTTGTAACTGCTCCAGGAGCGGAAACACCGATAAATACATCCGCGCCAACCAGCATCTCTGCAAGAGATCCCTGTTTCTTCTGAAGGTTTGTGAGCTTGCTCATCTCTTCCTTAACCGGGTTCATTCCTTCTGTACGTCCCTCATAGATGGCACCCTTTCTATCGCAGAGTGTAACATCCTTGAAGCCTGCTTTCAGAAGAAGTCTGCAGATAGAGATAGCAGCTGCACCTGCACCGTTCATAACGATACGAACATCCTCTTTCTTCTTTCCGACAACCTTCAGAGCGTTTGTCAGACCTGCAAGTGTGATAACTGCAGTTCCGTGCTGATCATCGTGGAAGATCGGAATATCACATTTCTCTTTCAGTTTTTTCTCGATCTCAAAGCATCTCGGAGCGGAGATATCCTCAAGGTTAACACCACCGAAGGATCCGGAGATCATGTAAATAGTATTTACGATCTCGTCTACATCATGGCTCTTAATGCAAAGCGGGAATGCATCTACATCGCCGAATGCCTTGAACAGTACACATTTACCTTCCATTACAGGCATACCGGCTTCCGGTCCGATGTCACCAAGACCAAGAACTGCGGAACCGTCTGTTACAACAAGACACATATTCCATCTTCTTGTAAGCTCGTAGGATTTATTGATATCTTTCTGGATCTCAAGGCAAGGCTGAGCTACACCTGGTGTATATGCAAGAGAAAGGTCGTCTTTATTCTCAACCGGCACTCTTGTAACAACCTCGATCTTACCTTTCCAATCTCCGTGCAGTCTTAATGACTCTTTTGCATAATCCATTTTCTTTTCCTCCTTGGATAATTATGATATATTTCATTTCAAAAGGATTACCTGAATTAATAATTACCATTGAAGAATTTCCTGTCCTTCGGAAGCTCATAGCCTTCAAAATAAGTGCAGAGATCAGCAAGCTCTACCATGGTATTGTCGTTGACCGGAATGCCATTCTCTTTTCTGTCTTTTTCAGCAGCTACCTCTTTCTCGCCGTGTGTATAGATCCTGTCCTGACCGTCTGCCTTCGGACTCTCACGAAGTGCCTCAAGATATTCTGAAAAATGCTTGCGGATCGCATCCGGATCTCCGAATGCCGCCGGGTTGATCGCCATAAATCCATGGCAGATACCGGTCTTGTCCGGGAATGTACAGCATTTGTCGGAGGTAACGCCCATGGAAAGAATAGAGCTGAACAGCTCACAGAGCATTCCATAGCCATATCCCTTATGGCTTCCGCTGACTTCCTCGTTTCCACCAAGAGGCATGATTCCGCCGCCCTTCTTGGCTACGATGTTTGCAAGTACATCCGGTGCATTATTGCTGGCATGACCGTTTTTGTCAAGTGCCCAGCCATCCGGAAGAGGCTTGCCCATCTTATTATACATTTCCAGTTTACCTCTGGTTACAACTGTTGTGGAACAGTCAAAGAAAAACGGATACGGGTCTGCAGGCATAGCGACTGCGATCGGGTTGGAGCCCAGCATAGCCTTTCTTCCAAAAGTCGGTACCATGATTGCCTCGGAGTTGGTACATGCCATTCCAAGAAGGCCTTCATGGCAGGCCATATTCGCATAATATCCTGCAATACCGAAATGGTTGGAATTTCGTACACTTACGATTCCCACACCAGTTGTCTTTGCCTTCTCAATTGCCTTTTCCATGGCAAAATGGCTGATCAGCTGGCCCATTCCGTTATGTCCGTCTATCACAGCAGAAATCGGTGTCTCAAAAACAACTTCCGGTTTCGCCTGGGGATGAATAGTCCCCTTCTCGATTCCTTTATGGTAACGAACCATTCTCTGCATTCCGTGGCTCTCGATCCCATACAGATCAGCAGTCAGAAGAACATCTTTAATGATGCTTCCTTCTTCCTCAGAAAAGCCAAACGCTTTAAAAACATCTCCGCAGAAATGGTTCAGTGTGTCATAACTCCATTTTACATATCCCATAACTGTAAAATCCCTCCATTCAAGTATTACTCATTTCGTTTTTGGTATTACCAATTTGTTGAGTTGATTATACCACTCTCATTTTCAAAGTGCAATACGTTTTTTATTTTTTTCAGTATTTCTTATGTTACTGTATTACTGTTCCCTGGTAATATCCCGAGGCATGCAAGCCAAAATGTTACCGTCCACTCCGTTCACAGTAACATTCATTCCAGATTGCCTGTAGCAATTGGACATCTTCTCTTGTTTTTCTAAAACTGCCGTAATATACTATGTACAGGCAATCCTGCCTGCAGGATTGCCTGCTCATTTAATAAATAATAGATTACTGCTCACTTCCGCACCTGTAATATATTTCACAGAACAACTCTGCGGCGGCAGTAACAGAAAAGGAACATTACTATGATTCAGGATATCGCACCACACACTTACCATAACGAATACAAACCTTCTGCCCCGGATAAGAACAGTTTTATCCTTGCCTACGAAAAAGGCAGTATTCTTCTTCCACATCAGGAACGGGAAGCAGATATTTATTTTCCACGTTTTCAGGATTTGGAGGGAAAAGTTTCAGATCTCTACAGCAAGTATATTTATCTGTTTTCTATCGATGATCAGCGTTTCTATCTGATCCCGGAATTGGATACCACCCTTCTTCCAGATTACGAATTCCAGGATATACGAAATCTTCGGACAGCCCGGCCACAGCATCTGGCATTTGCAGGAGTTACAGGACATCAGCTTTTCCAGTGGTACAGCAAGCGCCGGTTCTGCGGCTGCTGTGGAAAACCAATGCTGCACAGCCAAAAAGAACGTATGATGGAATGCCCTTCCTGCGGCAATCAGGAGTACCCTGTCCTGTGTCCTGCAGTAATCGTAGGAATCACAAACGGAGATAAAATCATTCTTTCCAAATATGAGGGCCGCAGATTTAAGCGTTACGCCCTTATCGCAGGCTTTGCAGAAATCGGAGAAACCATTGAAGAAACTGTTCACAGAGAAGTAATGGAGGAAGTTGGCCTTAAGGTAAAGAATCTCCGCTATTACAAAAGCCAGCCATGGTCCTTCAGCGGTACCCTGCTTTTCGGATTCTTCTGTGATGTGGACGGCGATGATACCCTGACCGTTGACCATGAAGAGCTCTCCATGGCACAGTGGGTAGAACGTGATAAAATCCCGGATCAGGGCAATAATATCAGCCTGACCAAGGAAATGATGATGCTCTTCCGTGATGGAAAAGAACCCAGATAAACAATATTCTATATCAGAAAAAGCTCATAGAATATTTTTCCCTATTATGCTAAAAGGATACATACACGGTAATGTTACTGTGCATGTATCCTTTTCGTTTCTCTGTAAAATTGCTTCACTATATTCTCAAAAATATTTCTGATTACTCTTCACGCCGCACTCCCGCTGCCAAATCCACGGCTTCTGTGGCTTCCATTACATTCCTGCTCAAATTCTTTCAGTTTCCGTCTTGCTTCCGGTGTCAGATTTGTCGGAACTTCAATCTGTACAGTTGCATATTCATCACCGTGTACCGACGGATTATTCATTGCAACGATACCTTTGCCTCTCAGACGTATCTTCATTCCGGACTGAGTACCCGGTTTAATGTTACAGAGAACATCACCGTAAATAGTGTGAACCTTCGCCTCACCGCCAAATACTGCTGTTGTAAATGGGATATTTACAGTTGTATAAACATCTCTGCCTTCCCGTTTATATCCCAGTTTATCCTGAACATTTACTTTCAGAAGCAGGTCACCGGCTTCACCTCCGCCGACTCCCGGATATCCTTTTCCTTTAAGTCTGATAGATTTACCGGATTCAATACCTGCCGGAATATTGACTTCGTAATTCTGGACGCCACCGTTGCTGCTCTGCAGGCGAATAACCTTCTTACCGCCAAAAGCAGCTTCATCAAAGCTGACAGTAACCTCTGCATGAAGATCCTCACCTTTACTGCTGTAAGAACCACCAAAGCCCTGACTGCGGAAATCACTTCCACCTGTACCAAAGCCACTGCCGAAGCCGCCAGTTCCATTGCTTCCGAATCCGTCAAAACCACTTCCGTGAAATCCACTGCCACCGAAGCCGCTGCTTCCAAAACCACCGGATGATTTACTCTTCTTAAATCCACCACCAAAGATGTTCTTCAGGATATCATCCATATCTTCGCCATTCTCAAAATGATATTCATGATAACCATTGCCATCACTGTACGAGCCATGGAAACCACCGCCAAATGGATTGCCCTGTGCTCCGCCAAAGCCACTGCCAAAAGGACTTCCCTGTGCGTTTCCATAATTACCGGCACCTTCTTCAAAAGCAGCGTGGCCAAACTGATCATACAGTTTACGTTTCTTCTCATCACTCAGAACATCATAGGCTTCATTTACTTCCTTAAAATGCTCTGCTGCCGAAGCATTTCCCTCATTACTGTCCGGATGATATTTCTTGGCCAGTTTTCTGTATGCTTTCTTAATCGTTGCTGCATCTGCGTTTTTGTTCACGCCAAGAACTTCATAGTAGTCTCTTTTCAATATCATCACCTTCCCTCATAAACACATTCTAACGCAATCATTCCTGACTTCATATTTCTGCAATCCTCATTATGCAAACAACGGGAAGCCAAAAGATTTGACCTCCCGTTGCTGTAACTTAACATCTATTATCCTTCAATGGAGATGCTGTGCTTCTGTTCCACTGCTGGCTTTGCTTCTTTCTTCGGAACAAATAATGTCAGGATACCATGTTTGAATTCTGCTTTGATGTCGTCCTGATGTACTTCTTTACCTACATAGAAGCTACGACTGCAGGCACCTGAATAACGTTCTCTGCGGATATAACGTCCTGTCTCTTTTTCCTTCTCGTCTTTATCCAGGCCTTTCTCTGCACTGATGGTCAGATAACCATTTTCAAGTGCTGCATGAACTTCATCTTTCTTAAATCCTGGAAGATCTACAACCAGTTCGTATCCGTTATTCATTTCCTTGATATCAGTTTTCATTACATGATTTGCTTTATGTCCATAAAGTTTCTTCTCTGCATCTTTCATTGCTCTGTCATCATAATAGAATGGGAAATCTCCAAAAAAGTCATCAAATAAATTTTCTCCAAAAATACTA
>OHXK01000854.1_pt1 | contig 12728 bp, 13 predicted proteins | sample 1579921 | NCBI WGS metagenome assembly OHXK01 (sample SAMEA3882551, study PRJEB24775) | human gut metagenome | biome: human-associated habitat; feature: intestine environment; material: feces | place: Netherlands | collected 2009/2010 | reverse complement strand
CACTTCTAGTATGAATCGTTGATAACTAATATATTAAGTGTGAGTGAGAGTAAAATCCGGGAGTGAGAGTAAGTGGGCTACTCTCACTCTGTCTCGTCCTTTCTCACGCCCTAACTCATTCTATTACATTATATTAACTTGCATTTAACGAGTATATCGAACAAGTCTGTAATCCTATATTTTTCAGCTTTTTTCCCCGCATAAACGGTGAATATGCCCGTCGCAGCCGATTTATCACGCTGCATACCCTTTGCAAGTGCTTTTTGTCACCGTATGGCGCTTTACAAACAAGTCGCGTTATTCAACCTGTCCGGGCTGACAAGTTCCCGGTATCGGCTATCCCTACTCGGAAATTGCGATGATGCGATAAAGCGAGAGATTTCATTTCTTTCTGAAAATATAGTCTCTATTGTTGTTCTTCTTTTACATCTTATTTTGTTTACTATCCGCCGTTTGCATCGGATAACTTTAGCATCACTGTTCTTGATACGTACAGATTGCCTGTTTGATGCTCTGGTTTCTCCATTTGGAATTGTGAGTTTCATGCCGTGAAACTCCCGGTTTCAATAGGTGAAACTAACGGTTTCATGCCTTGAAACTATCGGTTTCACGGTATGAAACAAAATGGTATCACCCCATGGTGAGTAATTTTATTCATGACTTTACCTTGCTCTCACTGCGTTCCCTGCTTAGGATTTATAATCCAATTGAGCAAGAAACAAGAAATAACTGATTGCAAATGACGATGAGGTAAAAACAGGAAAGGCTGTTATGGTAACAACGCCTGTCGGAGATACGCCACAGGAATATGATATTGAAATCAAAAGAATATGCAACCGTGATATGACATCAAATGAAAATTTTGTCATAAAAATAACCGACAGCAGATTGCTCGAAAATTGCGGCGGTATTGTACAGGGTATGAGCGGCAGTCCGATAGTTCAAAACGGCAAAATTATTGGCGCTGTTACCCATGTTTTTCTGAATAATCCCAAAGAGGGTTACGGTGTGTTTGCACAATATATGGCAAATCGCTACAATAATCAACACTAAATATATGATGGTTTGTTCATTTTGATTTAGTAACGCAAATTATAAAACTTTTTTCTCAATTTTTCAAAAAAGTTTTATGGAAGGTATTGCCATCTTTACCATTTTGTGGTAATATTAGTACAACAAAAATTACTGGGGGAAATCACAATGAACAACAAAATAAAACTAATCGTAACCGATGACGCTTCTGAATTTACGCAGGAAAATCTTAATATCTTACAAAGTAAGAATATTTCCGTTATTTTCTGTGCAAAAGACGGAGAAGAATTGTGCGATAAAATTAAAAGAGAAAGCCCTGATGTTGTACTGATGGATTCTTTTATGACAAGGCTTGATGCGATCGGTGTTATGAGAAGCATTACACGAGAAAGCACGAAAGTGCCTGTTTTTATGGTATATTCCTCTTTTCACAGTCCTGTTCTGGAGCGTGAAATTATGAATTCTGGCGCATCGTATTTTGTGTTGAAGCCGTATAACATTTCCGAATTAAGCACTATTATCAGCGATTTATCGGATTTGAGCAAGAAAAACAATTTTGGCAGAGGCAGAGTTATCGACGCTTTCGGAATTGAAATGAAAGTGACCGATATTCTCCATGAAATAGGAGTTCCGGCTCACATCAAAGGCTATCACTATCTGCGTGATTCAATCATTATGTCTGTTGAGCATCCTGAAATTATCAATGCCGTGACAAAACAGCTCTATCCGTCGGTTGCCAAAAAGTACGAAACAACCTCTTCACGGGTTGAAAGAGCTATAAGACACGCAATTGAGGTTGCATGGGATCGAGGTGACATTGATGTTCTGAACTCATATTTCGGATATACAATTCACAACGACAGAGGTAAGCCCACAAACAGCGAATTTATTGCCATGATTTCTGACAAATTAAGACTGCAGATTAAAAATGCAGGCTGAAAAAAGAGCCGCTCGTAATGAGTGGCTCTTAATATATTATTTAGTTTTGCCGATATCGTGTCTGTAATGAGCGCCTTCAAAGGAAATTTTTTCTACTGCTGCATATGCCTTTTCAAGTGCCTCATCAAGTGTATCCGCTGTTGCAGTAACACCGAGAACTCGACCGCCGTTTGTATAGAACTTTCCGTTTTCGTACTTAGTGCCGGCATGATAAACGATTGCACCATCGACACCGCCGTTATCATTAAGGCCGAACATCTCTATACCCTTTTTGTATGAAACAGGATATCCGCCGCTTGCCATAACAACACAAGCCGCAGCACCGTTGTCCCATTCAATGTCAAGGTCGGAAAGTTTTTCGTCAATAACAGCCTCACAGATATCTACAAGGTCAGTTTTAAGTCTTGGAAGAACAACCTGAGCCTCAGGATCGCCGAAACGGGCATTGTATTCCAGCACCTTCGGACCATCCTCTGTCAGCATCAGACCGAAGAAAATGATGCCCTTGAAAGTACGTCCTTCCTTCTTCATCGCGTCAACCGACGGCTGATAGATGTATTTTTTGCAGAATTCATCTACTTCTTTTGTGTAGAACGGGCTTGGTGAGAAGTTACCCATACCACCGGTATTTAATCCCTGATCGCCGTCTTTTGCACGCTTGTGATCCTGTGCGCTTGTCATTACGCGATAGGTATTTCCATCTACAAAGGTAAGAACAGAAACTTCTCTTCCTGTCATAAATTCTTCAACAACAATAGTATCACCGGCAGCACCAAACTGCTTGTCAAGCATCAGTGTCTTTACACCTTCCATGGCTTCTTCTCTTGTATTGCAGATTAAAACGCCCTTTCCAAGTGCAAGTCCATCAGCCTTTAATACGATTGGCATTTTCGCAGTTTTTAAATATTCGATTGCATCCTCTGGAGAATGGAAATTCTCATATGCGGCAGTTGGAATACCATACTTTTTCATGAGATCCTTGGAAAAAGCCTTGGAACCCTCCAAAATTGCTGCATTCTTGCGAGGTCCAAATACACGCAGGCCTCTCGCCTCAAATACATCAACAATGCCGCCTACAAGCGGATCATCCATACCTACAACTGTAAGATCAATGCCGTTTTCCTGTGCAAAATCAGCCAGCTTGTCAAATTCCATGGCAGAAATCGGAACACACTCAGCGATCTGTCCAATTCCGGCATTTCCTGGTGCACAATATAACTTCGTTACCTTTGGGCTTTTACTTAGCTTCCATGCAATGGCATGCTCTCTTCCGCCACTTCCTATAATCAGTACCTTCATATTGCCTGCAACCTTCCTTCACTTTTTATTTACTCTTTGATATGGGCAATTCCATTTTCAACCGATATTTTTCCATTTGCAATCAAATCAATTGCCTTTGGCAAAATAACCCACTCTGCCTGTTCCATAACACGGCGCTGCAAAACTTCTGGCGTATCGCCTTCTTCAATCATTACTGCCTTTTGCAAAATGATTGGTCCATTATCAAGTACCTCATCCACAAAATGAACTGTAGCACCTGTCACTTTCACACCGCGCTTTAGTGCCTTTTCGTGTACTGTCAGGCCATAATAACCCTTTCCGCAAAAGGACGGGATTAAGGATGGATGAATATTGATAATCCGGTTGTGATATTTTTCAATCAGCTTTGGCGGGATATACATAAGACAGCCTGCAAGTACGATCAAATCAGCTTTGCTTTCTTCAATCACCTCAAGCACGGCATCGTTAAATGCCTCTCTGTTTTCAAACTGCTTTGGAGACAGCGCTTTGGCAGGAATCCCTGCCATTTTTGCGCGCTCCAATGCATATGCCTTACGGTTGTTTGAAAAAACGAGTGCGATCTCGGTGTTTGTGATTTCGCCAGACGCGATCTTGTCAATTATAGCCTGCAGATTGGTGCCTCCGCCGCTGACTAACACTGCGATCTTTAACTTACTCATTTTAAGATAACACCCTTCTCTCCAGCTTCAATGCTTCCAACACGGTATGCCTTCTCACCAGCTGCTTCGATAGCTGCGATGGCTGCATCTGCCTGTGCCGGATCCACTGCGATGACAAGTCCCAGACCCATGTTGTAGGTGTTGTACATCATCTGCTCATCAACGTTTCCCTTCTTTGCCATTAAAGTGAAGATTGGCGGAATCGGGTAGCTGTTCTTCTCGATTACAGCAACGGTATCATCCTTGAGCATACGCGGGATATTCTCGTAGAAACCGCCTCCAGTAATATGGCTGCATGCCTTTACCTTTACGCCAGCATCCTTCATACTCTTCATTGCCTTTACATAGATGCGGGTAGGTGTGAGCAGTGCCTCACCAAGAGTCTTTCCTAATTCGTCATAGTAGGTATCAAGACTTTCCTTTGTCATCTCAAAAATCTTACGAACAAGAGAGAATCCATTTGAATGAACACCACTGGAAGCAACGCCAATTAAAACATCGCCTGCCTTAAGATCCTGTCCAGTGATCATATCCTTTTCATCAACAATACCAACTGCAAAGCCAGCCAGATCATACTCTTCCTCTGGCATCAGACCTGGATGCTCAGCAGTCTCACCGCCGATCAATGCTGCATCAGACTGTAAACAGCCCTCAGCTACACCCTTTACGATATCTGCAATTTTTTCCGGATAATTCTTTCCACATGCGATATAGTCAAGGAAAAACAGCGGCTCACCGCCAGCACATGCAATATCATTTACACACATTGCCACGCAGTCAATACCGATCGTGTCATGTTTGTCCATTAAGAAAGCAAGCTTTAACTTAGTTCCAACACCATCTGTTCCAGAAACAAGAGTTGGCTTTTCCATCTGCTTGAAACGCTCCATAGAAAATGCTCCTGAAAATCCGCCAAGTCCGGTTAATACCTCTGGTCTAAGTGTTTTCTTAACGTGCTCCTTCATCAGTTCAACTGACTTGTAACCTGCCTCAATGTCAACTCCAGCGTGCTTGTAATCCATGTTGATCTCCTTCTGCTGCTTTTTGCAGCACTTATGTAGTAGTGATGTGGTATACGTGTTTTGTGATTTTTAATTTGTGCGAGTCATTTTTAATAATTATTTTGACTGCATCTGCTTTAAATACTCGCTGTAACCGATGCTTTCCAGCTTTGCAGCCTTTTTCTCAACGGTTTCCTTCATATTTTTAGCGTAAGCCTCAAGGCGGTCTGCCAGTGCTTCATCATTTGTAGCAATGATTTTTGCTGCAAGAATACCTGCATTTAAAGCACCGTTAATGGCAACCGTGGCAACCGGGATTCCCGGAGGCATCTGGCAGATAGAGAAGAGTGCATCCATGCCGTCAAGTGCTTTTGCCTGAATAGGAACGCCAATTACAGGAACGGTTGTCATAGCGGCAACCATGCCTGGAACATGAGCTGCTCCGCCGGCTCCTGCAATGATTGCTTTTAAACCTCTTTTTCTTGCCTGTCTTGCATATTCATACATTCTGTCCGGAGTCCGGTGTGCAGAGATGATGCTAAACTCATACGGGATCTCCAGTTTGTCTAAAATCTCTGCTGTCTTACTCATGACACCAAGGTCAGAGTCACTGCCAATGATAATACCTACCAATGGTTCCATTTTGATTCCTCCTAGTTGTTATTATGATGGTAATGCTATTTTGGTGTTGCTTAATCTATCACTTAGCCATAAGGCGAAGCTGTGTAGTCATTTGCTCCCACTGCTTTTTTTGCCACAAAGTCAGCAGAAAGCCTTCATTTACAGGTGTATCAATAGATACCTGCTTTGGAAACAGGTTTATATAGCAGTCAAAACAATTTGTGTTTTCAGGCTGAGAAAAGACTTTTTTTACTGACTGAAAAAAGCGCTCCTCAAAGCGTTTTCCCAGATAAAGTCCACAGTCCCACATATGCTGCTGCCATTGTTTTAGATTGTTGTCCTGTAATGTACTAATTAAAAAGGGACCGCCAAATGTAAGCGAAACATTATTAGAAAGCAGTACCGCATGCAGCTGTACAAATAGTTCACAGTAATCACTGTAAAACCAATACAGTGCATCACGTATCTGCTCAGGTCCGTCATGCTGCGCTGTCATCAAAAGAATCTGTGAAAGAAGCTCCCTGTTAACGCAGGTAAACTCGTCACGCAGCTGCTCATCAATCTGGCTGCCGTATGTTGTCAGCAGGCAGTTTGCAGCGTATAGCTGTGCATAAAGGAGACACAGATAAACACCGTTTTTATGTCCTAGTGTTTCGCGGCATACACGATAGCTTAAGTATGCGTGTGATTCTTCGCTGATTTTACAGCCAAGTGCCAGATCACAGCAGGAATGGAAAAAATCATTCTGCTGCACAAGTTCATCTTCCAGCCTTTTTGTAACGAGTGCTAACCTTTCCTTTCTATTTGATGTCATAGACAGTTTCCTTTCAATTCAATTAAAATCGTTTGAACGAATATGTATTTACAATATCGTACAGATTATTATAATTCCTGCCGCAATCAAGAGGCTGCCGATTCCTCCGACCATGCAGCCTGCATGATTTTGCTCTTTTTTTAAGAGTCCCCAGATGGAAAGTCCGACACTGACAATCGCCAGAACAAAGGCTGCTACTCCTAGTATACCGACAATAAGTCCACCCTTTCCTTCTGCCAGATATGACAGATAAACGGCAGAAAAAAGAAGAATGATCTGGATGATTAAAAGTATACTTGAAGCAATTCCCTGCCAGGAAACTCTGCGCACACCGTATCGTGCGGCATTGCTGCGCTCAACTTTCTGTGCTTCCATAAAAACCCCTTTGGCTTATCAGAACAGGATATTCTTTCGTGCCCCTAAGAGACGGCCACCCTGAATCAATGCCAGGATACCGCCAGCCACACAGGCAAGTCCTGCTACTACTGCAATGATACCAGTAACAATACTGGAGATTCCTGCGGAATTAACCGTTTTATACAGCTTTTGTTCCATATCATCACCCAAACCTTTCTTCAATTTTTGCTTGATTTTTATTTTGCACCATACTGCTTATAATACTCATCAATTGCTGCCTTAATGGTATCATCAATAATGATCTTGCCCTTGTATGGCTTGTTGTAAAGATGTTCAATTACTTCCTGCATTGTAACAATAGCACGGATACGGATGCCAAACTTCTCCTCAAGCTCTGCAATAGCGCTCTTCTCGCCTGTTCCTCTCTCCATACGGTCAACAGAAACGCAAAGACCAGTTACGGTCACGTTGCCCTGTGCCTGAATGATTGGCATTGTCTCATTAATGGACTTGCCAGATGTAGTTACATCCTCGATCATCATAACACGGTCGCCATCGTTGATCGGACCGCCAAGCAAAATTCCGACATCGCCGTGATCCTTTACTTCCTTACGATTAGAGCAGTAGCGCACATCGGTATCGAACTCATCACTAAGAGCGATAGCAGTTGTTACAGACAGTGGAATTCCCTTATAAGCAGGTCCAAACAGCACATCAAAATCACTGCCAAAGCTCTCATGAATTGCCTTTGCATAATACTCACCGAGCTTCTTTAACTGAGAACCTGTGCGGTAATAACCTGTGTTTACAAAAAATGGTGTCTTTCTGCCACTCTTAGTTACAAAGTCGCCAAACTTTAAAACCTGGCAGTCAATCATAAATTCAATAAATTCCTTCTTGTACTGTTCCATACCAGAAATCTCCTTTTTTGTTTGCGTTTTACGGCAAATGATTATACCATAGAATACCTTAATATTCAAGACTTTCCATCTTTTACTTTACAATTCCGATCAGATCGGTCAGACGGTCAACCTTTTTCTCGCGCATATATGCTTCAATTCCCTGCACAGTCTCTTCTGCTGCATATGGATTAAAGAAGTTTGCTGTTCCAATGCTTACTGCGCTTGCACCTGCCAGAATAAATTCCAGTGCATCCTCTGCACAAGCAATACCTCCCATTCCGATTACAGGAATCGAAACTGCATTTGCTGCCTGGTAAACCATACGCACAGCAATAGGTTTTATTGCCGGACCTGAAAGACCGCCTGTCTTATTTGCAAGTGCAAAGCACTGACGGTTAATATCGATCTTCATTCCTGTCAGAGTGTTAATAAGAGAAATTGCATCGGCACCGCCGGCCTCTGCTGCCTTTGCCATAACAGTAATATCTGTTACATTAGGGCTTAACTTCATAATTACAGGCTGCTTTGCCTTTGCTTTTACAGCCTTTGTGATTGCCTCGACTGCCTTTGGATCCTGTCCAAAAGCAATTCCGCCCTCTTTAACATTTGGGCAGGAAATGTTAATCTCAAGCATATCAACAGGCTCATTTCCAAGGCGCTCCACTACCTCTAAATAATCTTCTGTACTTCTTCCGCACACATTTACGATGATCTTTGTATCAAACTGCTTTAAATACGGAATATCGCGCTTGCAAAACAGATCTATACCAGGATTTTGAAGACCAATCGCATTGAGCATACCACTATGTGTCTCTGCAATTCTTGGTGTTGGATTGCCCGGCCACGGTACATTGGCTACACCCTTTGTCACAACAGCTCCTAATTTGTTTAAGTCAACAAACTCACTATATTCCGCACCAGAACCAAATGTGCCTGATGCAGTCATAACTGGATTTTTTAAGGTTACACCTGCGATTGTAACACTTGTATCAAAAGCAGGTGCATTTTTTTCTGCAGTCATATTCATACTCACAGCTCTACCTCCTCTGCTTTAAATACAGGACCGTCCTTGCAGACTCTGGCGTTATGCACATTTGAATGACCATCCACATTTTTTGTCTGACATACACATGCAAGACAAGCTCCGATTCCACATGCCATACGCTCCTCAAGAGAAATATAACATGGAATCTTTTTTTGTGCAGCAAGCTCTTTAATTGCACGAAGCATTGGCTTTGGACCACAGGCAAAGATTATATCTGCATCAAGGTTATTTTCCTTTATTGCGTCAATTACAGTACCCTTTGTTCCGCTATTTCCATCCTCTGTTGCATTGTAAACGCTGCTGCTGGATGCGAACTCATCCTGTAAAAACAGTTCGCTTCGATAGCCTAAAACGGCAGTCACATCACTTCCAGATTCCTTAAGGCTTTTTGCCAGACCAAGCATTGGCGGAATACCGATTCCACCTCCGATTACCATTGGCTTTTTTCCAGTTTCCGAAAAGCCATTTCCAAGCGGTCCCATAATCTCGACAGCATCGCCTGCCTTATAGGCAGAAAACTCCTTTGTTCCTGCTCCGGCAATTCGATATACAATGCGCAAACGTCCATTTTCCTTATCAATTTCACACAGACTTATTGGTCTTGGAAGAAGCTTGTCTGCATCCTTTGTGTATAATGTTATAAACTGACCTGGAATCGCTTCTGCTGCGATGTCCGGTGTCTCAATCCACATGCTGTAAATATCGGTAGCGATACATTCCTGTGAGAGAACAACCGCACGTTCCTTCTTTTTCATACGTTATCAAAACCCTTTCTAATCAATTTTAGAAGATGGATGCAATGTCTGCGATCATTGCTTCTGCTGCTGCTCTTGATGCTTCTGCAAAATGCTCTGGTCCAAACTTGCTGTATGCTTCCTGCTTATAAGCTGCAATAATTCCTCTTGAGGAGTTTACAATTGCACCAAGACCATCCTCATTAAAGTATGGACGAAGACTTGCAGCAGTACCGCCCTGAGCACCGTAACCTGGAACAAGGATGTAGCTCTTTGGCATTACCTTACGTAAGATTTCACCCATCTTTGGATATGTTGCACCAACAACGCAGCCAACGTAGCTGTATTCGTCGCCCATTGCATCAGCACCCCATTCAGCAACCTTCTCGCCAACAAGCTCATACAGCGGTCTTCCATCGATCAGACGATCCTGGAACTCACCACTTGAAGGATTAGAAGTCTTAACAAGAACAAAAATACCCTTCTTTTCTTCCTTGCATACATCAACAAACGGCTTGATGCCATCAGTTCCAAGATAAGGATTTACAGTTGCGAAATCTTCATCAAATGCAGCAATTTTTTTGCTTCCAACAGTTACTTTTCCCAGATGACCAACTGCATATGCAGCAGAGGTAGAACCGATATCGCCTCTCTTTACATCACCAATTACAACAAGATCCTTTGACTTACAGTAATCAACAGTCTTCTTATATGCAGCAACGCCCGGAACACCAAACTGCTCATACATAGCAATCTGCGGTTTTACAGCAGGCACGATATCATAGATCTGGTCTACAATTGCCTTATTAAACTGCCAGATTGCTTCTGCTGCTCCCTCTAAGGTCTCTCCATACTCCTCGAATGCCTTCTTCTGAACAAATTCCGGCACATAATTTAACATTGGATCAAGGCCTACTACAACTGGTGCTCCCATTTTTTTGATTTTGCTAACAAGTTTGTTAATCATTTTTTATCTCCTTCCTGTATTTGATTTTCAATTTTTATTGCTAATTTTCATAAATGATTTTTCCATCGGCAATAGTTAATGCAACACGTCCCCACACCTTCTGACCATCAAACGGGGTATTTTTTCCCTTTGAAGCAAAAGAAGCTGCATCAATGACATAAGATTCATCTGGCATAATGACTGTGACGTCTGCACAGCTTCCAGGCTTTAATGTTCCCTTATCAATTCCAAGAACCTTTGCTGGATTTGTACTCATATAAGCGATCATCTGCATTGGTGTCAGCCAACCTGTACGGACAAGGTTTGTTATTGTAAGTGCAACTGCTGTCTCTAATCCAACAATACCAAATGGTGCCTGTGTAAATGGTTTTGCCTTCTCGTCAGCATGATGAGGTGCATGGTCTGTTGAGATAACCTCCATAACACCATCCTTTAATGCCTGCTTAATAGCCTCTACATCTTCCTTAGAACGAAGCGGCGGATTCATTTTATAGTTCGTATCTTCTGCTGATGGAATATCCTCATCTGAAAGTGCAAAGTGATGCGGGCAGACTTCTGCCGTCAGCTTAACACCCATCTCCTTGCCCCACTTTACCAGATTAACGCTTTCTTTTGTCGAGCAGTGACACAAATGAAGCTGTGCACCTGTTTCATTTGCAAGCAGAATATCTCTTGCTGTAATAATATCCTCTACTGCATTTGAGATACCTGGAAGACCCAGTTCTTTTGCACGCTTTCCTGCATTCATGCAGCCACCGTGAACAAGATTAATATCCTCACAATGAGCAAATACTGGAATATCACATTCAGCTGCCTGCAGCATTGCTTCACGATAAACCTCAGAATTCATAACGGATTTTCCATCCTCGCTGATTGCAACAATTCCAGCTGCCTTTAATGCTGCAACATCAGTTGGCTGTTCACCCTTTTGACCTACCGTAACAGCACCAACTGGAAGAACATGAACACCACATGCTGCTGATGCCTTGTCAAGAACTTCCTTTACCACCTCGGGGCAATCAGTTGAAGGCTTTGTGTTTGGCATAGGGCATACAGTTGTATAACCGCCATGTGCTGCTGCCAAGCATCCCGTTTCAATAGTTTCCTTATATTCAAGTCCCGGATCACGGAAGTGAACATGAAGATCGATCAAACCTGGCACAACCCAACCACCGGCTGCATCAATCACGCGATCAGCCTGATTCGCAGAAAAAGCCTGTTTCTCGCAGATGATGCCATCCTCGATCCACAGGCTTTCCTGAACGTCAAGTTCCCTGGAAGGGTCCAAAAGCCGTCCATTTTCAACCAAAATACGCATTGCTTCTCCTCCATTTCAACTTTTTTCGTTTTTATCTAAAATATCATAACATAAATACAGGCGTTGCACAAGAGATATTTTTCTTCGATTATTATATTGTTGTTTTTTCGCTTGCTTTTTTTTATTTTAGCGTTATGATAGTGAGAGCATCTACTAAAAGGAGTAACTATTTTTTATGAGCAGCAAATCACATGAAATGGATCTATGCAGCGGATCCCTTTGGAAAAAAATTTTTGTGTACAGCGTTCCGCTGATGTTCACAAACATCCTGCAGGTTTTGTTTAATATGTCAGATGTGGCAGTAGTAGGAAAATTTGCAGGACCAATTGCACTCGGTGCTGTTGGTTCTACCAGCATTCTTGTCACGTTATTTACTGGAATTTTGCTTGGTCTTGCCAGCGGTGTAAACGCACTAACTGCACTTCACATTGGATCAAAGGATGATGAAGGGGTAAAGCGCACTGTACATACTGCGGTAATTATCTGTCTGGCAGGTGGTATTTTAATAACTGTATTTGGCATTCTTTTTTCTCACAATATTCTTGCTTTAATGAATACAAAGGATGAACTTATTGATGGAGCTGTATTGTACCTTCGAATCTATCTGCTTGGTATGCCTGCACTTGGATTATATAACTTTGGAAATGCGGTGCTTAGCGCTGCCGGAGATACGAAACGACCGCTATATTATCTTGCTTTCGCAGGTGTTGTAAATGTCATTTTAAATTTATTCTTCGTTATTGTATGTCACCTTGGTGTTGCTGGTGTTGCACTTGCAAGTATGATTTCACAGTTCATCTCTGCATTTTTAATCTTGCGGGCACTGTTGACAGGAAAGGAAAAATATTGTCTGCGTTTATCAGAAATTCGCTTAGACAAAAGAAAAGCAGTCGGTATTTTACAAATTGGAATTCCTTCTGCTTTCCAGTACTCACTATTTGCCTTCGCCAATTTGTTTGTGCAAAGCAGTGTCAATTCCTTTGACCATGTTCTTGTAGAAGGAAACTCTGCCGCTGCAAATGCAGATCCTCTTGTAT
>OHXK01000826.1_pt1 | contig 12932 bp, 9 predicted proteins | sample 1579921 | NCBI WGS metagenome assembly OHXK01 (sample SAMEA3882551, study PRJEB24775) | human gut metagenome | biome: human-associated habitat; feature: intestine environment; material: feces | place: Netherlands | collected 2009/2010 | reverse complement strand
AATTGCGAAAAAAATTCAATAATAGCCCTTGACATATGGCGCAAAAAAAGGTATAGTTAAATCAACGATTAAACAATCGTTTAATTGAAAGAGAGCGAAACAATACGCCAAAATAAAAAAAGAAAGGATGGCAAACATTATGAGAAAGACATTCGAGTTAGAGGATTTAGATTGTGCAAACTGCGCTGCAAAGATGGAGGAAGCAATCAAGAAGCTTCCTGGTGTAAAGAGAGTTTCTGTAAACTTCATGACACAGAAGATGATTTTAGATGCTGAGGACAGCCAGTTTGATGAAATACTGCAGGCAGCAGTAAAGTGCATTGCAAAGGTAGAGCCAGACTGCAGAGTAGTTCTGTAAGCACACAAAAAGTGAAAGAAGTGGTTTAGTTATGTTAAAGAAGATGACAAAAAAGCAAAAAAAGCAGTTTTACAAGATTGTGGTAGCCTTTGTGCTGTTGATTGTCGGAGTCATTCTTCCGATTCCAGAGCTTTATAAGCTTATATTTTTCATTCCTGGCTATTTGATTGTTGGCTATGATGTGCTAGCGAAGGCAGGAAAGAATATCACAAAGGGTCAGGTGTTTGATGAAAACTTTCTGATGGCAATTGCAACAATTGGTGCATTTGCGCTGCAGGAGTATACAGAAGGAATAGCTGTTATGCTGTTTTATCAGGTAGGAGAGCTGTTCCAGTCATACGCTGTAAATCAGTCCAGAAAATCAGTTGCATCATTAATGGATATCAGACCTGACAGTGCAGTTGTTCTTCGTGATGGCGTTGAGGAAGAAGTATTTCCAGACGAAGTTGCAGTAGGCGAGACTATCATTGTAAAGCCGGGTGAGCGCATTCCTCTTGATGGTATTGTGTTAGAGGGAAGCAGCATGGAGGATACAAAGGCTCTTACAGGAGAGGCCGTTCCAAGAAAGGTATCTGTTGGCGATGAGATCATCAGCGGCTGTATCAATCTGACGAATATCTTAAAGATTCGCACCACAAAGGAATACGGCGAGTCAACTGTAGCAAGAATCCTTGATCTTGTTGAAAATGCAAGCAGCCAGAAAGCAAAGGTAGAAAACTTTATCACCAAGTTTGCACGATATTATACGCCGATTGTTGTCGGTCTGGCAGCATTTATTGGTTTGATCGTTCCGATTTTCCTGCCAGGTCATCAGTTTGCAGAGTGGATTTATCGTGCATTGTCATTCTTAGTTTGTTCCTGTCCATGTGCACTTGTTATCTCAGTACCGCTTAGCTTCTTTGGAGGCATTGGCTGTGCAAGTAAGAATGGTGTGTTAGTAAAGGGAAGCAATTACCTAGAGGCTGTATCAAAAGCAGAAACTATGGTATTTGATAAGACAGGTACGCTGACAAAGGGAACATTTCGTGTGACAAAGCTTGTCCCGGTAGAGGGAAGCAGCGAGTCATCACTTCTTTTAAACACAGCTACAGCAGAGCAGTATTCCAGTCATCCAATCGCATTGTCTGTATTATCTGCATGGAAGGAAAAAAATGGCAAAGAGCTGGCAAAGGTAGAGGATGCACAGGAGATTGCAGGAAAAGGCTTAAAGGTAACTGCCGGTGGTCATGTAATCCATGCTGGAAATCAGAGCCTTATGGCAGAGCTTGGCTTGACAGTTCCGACACCAGAGGAAGCGGCAACTGTTGTATATACAGCAGTAGACGGTGTATACAGCGGCTATCTTTTAATTTCCGATGAAGTAAAAGAGGATGCAAAAGAGGCAATCAGCCGCCTGCATCATGTCGGCGTAAAGAAAACAGTTATGCTGACAGGAGACAGAAAAGCCATAGGTGAGTATACAGCAAAGCTGCTTGATCTTGATGAAGTGCACACCGATCTGCTTCCGGCAGATAAGGTAAGCTATGTCAATGATTACTGCAATAAAAAGACAAAAGGCAGAATGGTTTGCTTCGTAGGAGACGGCATCAACGATGCACCAGTTCTTGCAAGAGCTGACGTTGGAATAGCCATGGGCGGACTTGGATCTGATGCAGCAGTCGAGGCAGCAGATATTGTAATCATGGAAGATCAGCCGTCAAAGCTTGCCGATGTAATTCAGATAGGAAGAAGAACAGTTCAGATCTGCAACCAGAATATTGTATTTGCAATTGCAGTCAAAGTTATTATTCTTGCACTTGTAGCAGCAGGATTTGCAAATATGTGGGCAGCCGTATTTGCTGATGTAGGTGTTGCAGTTATAGCCATTTTAAATGCAATGAGAACATTATACTATAAACCACAGAAATAAGAGAAAAGAGAGCACAGAAATGTGTTCTCTTTTTTTAGAAGAAAATGAAATTATATTTACTATTTTTATAGAAGATTATTTTCCCTTTTTAGAAAAAAAGTAAAAATTGCGCTATATATAGGAAAAATGTTATTGCAAAGCGACTTCTTTGTATGATATGATGAAAGAAGTGGTTAACCACGGACTCTATAAATGCTAAAGGAGAAACCTTTTATGGCAACATATCTTATTGACTATGAAAATGTCAAATCAGAAGGTATTAAAGGAATTGCGCAGCTTAGCGAAGAAGACCGCGTTGTGATCTTTTATAGTCACAATGCAGACACCATTACTTTTGAAGCAATGGATATGATTTTTAATTCAAAGGCACAGGTATCAAAGTACAAAATTCTGTGCGGTGGAAAAAATGCACTTGATTTTCAGCTATCCACGTATCTGGGCTATCTGATTCATGAGGCAAAAGATTCCTATTTCTATATTATCAGTAAAGACAACGGATTTAAACACGTAGTAGATTTTTGGAAGAGAACATTCCGCTTTGACGGATATGTATACTGCTTTGCGACAATCGCAGATGGCAATGCAAGACAGAACCGCTTTAAAAATGCAACTGCAAAAGAGCGTGCACGTGCAATGGAAGAAGAACTCGCAGCAATGAGCGAAGAGCTTGAGGCTCAGGGTGACAGTGACTTAGAAGAGTCAGAAGAAGACTCTGCACCAGAAACAAAAGAAGCTGTAAAAGAAGCTGTAAATGAAGCTGTAAATGAAGCAGAGGCTGTTAATGACAAAGAAAGCAGTGAAGCAGAAGAAATGATGCAGGAAGAAGAGCCAGAAGAAACAGATGAAGTGGCTGAACAAGAAATAGAAGAAGCACCTGCAGAGGAAGAAGTACAGGAAGAACCTACAGAAGAAGAACCAGTACAGGAAGAGCCTGCAAAAGAATTAGTACAGGAGACAGAACTGGTACAGGAAAAGTCTGCAGAAGAGCCAGTACAGGAAAAATCTGCAGAGAAAGAACCTGAAGAAGAGCCAGTATATGAACCAGAACAGCAAAAAGAAAACAAAGAACCAGAAAATTTTGCATCTGATACAATAATTTATCCAGTTCAGCAGCATAAGCCAATTTCTGTAATGCCACCTGCACAGCTTCCAGATTCTGTTAGAAAGGAGCTTGAAAGGGCAGATGCGCAGTATAAGGATAGCAGCGAGGAAGATCTTCAAAAGAAGATTGCTGCGGCAGTGTCAGCTTCAACTATTACTGTAGTGGAAAGCGGAATGACCATTCATCATGTAGAAGAAGAAACTAAGACAAAGCCGGTAAAGAAAAAGGCACCTGCAAAAACGAAAAAAGCACCAAAGCAGGAAGAAGCATCAGAAAATGAAGTAAAGCCAAAGAAGACAAGAACAGCTAAAACTTCAAAGAAGAAAACAGAAAAAGAAGCTTTAGCAGCAGAAGAAAAGCTAGAAGAAAAGCCAGCAGAAGAAAAGCCGGCAAAGCCAGCCAGAAAGCCAATTACAAGAAGTACAAGAGCTAAAAAAGAGGCAGCGCCAGCTGAGGAAAAGCCAGTAAAGGAAAAAACGGCAAAAGAGAAGCCAGCAAAGGAAAAGCCAGTGCAGGAGAAGTCAGCTGAGGAAGCAACGGAACCAAAAAAGCCAGCGCGCAGAGGACGCCGTCCGAAGGCACAAAGCAACATTGCAGCAAGCTTTGAATAAATATAAAAAAGGAGATGTGAATAATGAAATATTATTTAGCAGTTGATATCGGTGCATCAAGTGGAAGACATATTTTAGCACATCTTGAGGATGAAAAGATCGTTCTTGAGGAAATGTATCGTTTTACAAATGGAAATGTAACAAGAGATGGTCATCTGTGTTGGGAGTTAGACAGACTGTTTGAGGAAATTGTAAACGGAATTGCAGCCTGTGCAAAGGCAGGCAAGGCACCATCATCTATGGGTATCGATACATGGGGTGTTGACTTTGTTCTTCTTGATAAGAATAATCAGATTCTTGGAGATACAATTGCATACCGTGACAGCCGTACAGATGATATGGACAAACTCTTAGAGACAATGATCTCCCCAGAGGAGCTGTATGAGCGTACAGGAATCCAGAAGCAGCTGTATAATTCTATCTATCAGCTTCTTGCAATCAAGAATGAGCATCCAGAGTATATTAAGAATGCAGAGCATTATCTGATGGTTCCAGAGTATTTTAACTATCTGCTTACCGGAGTGATGATGAACGAGTACACCAATGCAACGACAGGACAGCTTGTAAATGCCGTTACAAAGGATTGGGACTACGAGCTGCTTGACAGAATCGGCATTCCGTCTAAGATCTTTGGAAAGCTTCATATGCCAAAGACAAGCGTTGGTATGTTAAAGCCAGAGATTGCAAAAAAGTGCGGATGCCAGACAGAAGTAATTCTTCCGGCAACACACGATACAGGCTCCGCTGTTTTGGCAGTTCCGGCAAACGATGATGACTTTATCTATTTAAGCTCAGGTACATGGTCACTTATGGGAATTGAGAGAAAGTATGCAGAGTGCAGCTTAAAGAGCATGAAGTATAACTTTACAAACGAAGGCGGTTATGATTATCGTTTCCGTTATTTAAAGAATATCATGGGTCTGTGGATGCTGCAGAATGTCCGCAAGGAAATGAATACGGACAATAAGACCTACACGTTCCCAGAGCTGATTGCAATGGCAAAAGAGGCAGATGGCTTCCCGTCAATCGTAAATTGCAATGACAGCAGCTTCCTTGCACCAAAGAGCATGACAGATGCAGTACGCTATTACTGTGAGAGAACAGGCCAGAAGATTCCTCAGTCTATGGGTGAGGTTATGGTAGTTATCTACAATTCACTTGCTCAAAGCTATAAGGATACTGTTGCAGAGCTTGAAGAAATGTCTGGACGCAAGTTTTCAAGAATCCATGTTGTAGGTGGCGGCTGCCAGGATATGTTCTTAAATCAGAAAATCAAAACCTTTACAGGAAAAGAGGTTTATGCAGGACCAGTAGAAGGCACAGCACTTGGCAATCTTATGGTTCAAATGTTAAAGGATGGCAGCTTTAAGACACTTGAAGAGGCAAGAGAGTGTGTTGCATCATCATTTGATGTAAAAAAAGTAGACTGATTTACAAATTAGTTTGTGATAAAAGACGAAAAAAGAGAATCCCGTTTCGGCGGGGTTCTTTTTTTGAAAACAAAAGGCAAATCTCAATATATTTATAATAATTGCAAAGTTATTTTATTTACAGCAGACATATTTCGTGATATGCTTAATTCAGCATCAGGGAAATACCTGATAGTGAAGCGGATATAAGCAGATAAGGAGATTACAATTATGCAGACTAAAATGAGAGAAGAATTTGCAAAGATTTTTGGAGAAGGAAGAGAGCCTGAGTTTTATTTTGCGCCAGGACGTGTTAATTTGATTGGAGAGCATACCGATTATAACGGCGGTCATGTATTCCCATGCGCACTCAGCATTGGTACCTACGCTCTGGCAAGAAAGAACGACTGCGGCAAGATGCGTTTTTACTCCCTGAACTTTACCAGATTTGGAATGCTGGCAGTAGAGGGACCGGCAAACGAGTTTACAAATGTTCCGGCAGATAACTGGTGCAATTACCCGAAGGGTGTTATGTGGGCATATACACAGAAGGGTCATACCATTGATAGTGGTCTTGATATTTTATATTATGGAAATATTCCGAATGGTTCCGGTCTTTCCTCCTCAGCATCTATCGAAGTAGTAACAGCAGTTATTTTAAATGATCAGTTTGGATTTGATGTTGATATGGTTGAAGTCAGCAAGATCTGCCAGTTCTCAGAGAACAAATTCAACGGTGTAAACTGTGGTATCATGGATCAGTTTGCTATCGCAATGGGAAAAGCAGGTCATGCAATCTTCCTTGACACAGCAGATCTTTCCTACACATATGCACCGCTTGAGCTTACAGGTGCAAAGATTGTAATTGCATGCAGCAACAAGAAGAGAGGACTTGCAGATTCCAAGTATAATGAAAGAAGAAGCCAGTGTGAGACAGCACTTGCACAGCTTCAGGCAGTAAAGCCAATCAACAGCCTTGGTGAGCTTACAGAGGAAGAGTTTGATGCCATTGCAGATACAATCACTGATCCGGTAAACAGAAAGAGAGCAAAGCATGCTGTTTATGAGAATCAGAGAACTATCCGTGCAGTAGAGGCACTTAAGAATAACGATATCGCACTGTTTGGAAAGCTCATGAACGAATCTCATGTATCACTGCGTGATGACTACGAGGTAACAGGAATTGAGCTTGATACCTTAGCTGAGACTGCATGGGAGCAGCCAGGTGTAATCGGTTCCAGAATGACAGGAGCAGGCTTTGGCGGCTGTACCGTAAGTATCGTAGAAGATGACAAGATTGATGCCTTCATCGAGAACGTAGGAAATGTATATAAGGATAAGATCGGCTATGCAGCAGACTTCTACGTAGTAACTGTAGGTGACGGCGCACATAAGATGTAACACCAGGGGCGAAAAGCAACGGAGCAATTCGTAAGTATTACTTAACTTAGAAAAAAGACTTTTTAGAAAGGCATGGTAGAGTGATGACAGTATATGAGGCAATCGCAGCACTCGTTCAGTATGGAATTGATACAGGACTGACACCTGAGTGTGAGCGCATTTATACAACAAATCAGCTGCTTGAAGTCATGCAGCTTGATGATTATGAGGAACCGGCAGGAACGAAAGCAGCACCGTTAGAGGAAATTTTAGATGTGCTGCTTGCAGATGCATGCAGTCGTGGACTGACACAGGACAGCGTAGTGTACCGTGATTTGTTTGACACAAAGCTGATGAATGCGCTTATGCCAAGACCGTCACAGGTAAGAGAGGCATTTTGGAAGGAATATAAGGAAAGCCCAGAGAAGGCAACCGAATATTTCTACAAGCTGAGTCAGGATTCAAATTATATCCGCCGCTATCGTGTATGCAAGGATATGAAGTGGATGACCGCCACTGAATATGGCGATCTTGATATTACAATCAATCTGTCAAAGCCAGAGAAGGATCCAAAGGCGATTGCAGCAGCACGTACACAGAAGCAGAGCGGCTATCCAAAATGTCTGCTTTGCATTCAGAACGAAGGCTATGCAGGACGTGTTAACCATCCGGCAAGACAGAACCATAGAATCATCCCGATTACAATCAATCAGTCTCAGTGGGGCTTCCAGTATTCTCCATACGTGTACTATAATGAGCATTGTATAGTATTTTGCGGAGAGCATTCACCGATGAAGATTGACCGCAGCACATTTGTAAAGCTGTTTGATTTTGTCGGCCAGTTCCCGCATTACTTCCTTGGATCAAATGCTGATCTTCCAATCGTAGGCGGTTCTATTCTGACACATGATCATTTCCAGGGCGGTCACTACGAGTTTGCAATGGCAAAGGCTCCAATTGAGACACCAGTAACAATCCCAGGCTACGAGGATGTAGAGGCAGGTATTGTTAAGTGGCCTATGTCAGTTATCCGTATTCGCCATAACGACAGAGAGCGTCTGATTGATCTGGCTGATCATATCTTAAAGGCATGGAGAGGCTACACCGATGAGGAAAGCTTTATCTTTGCTGAGACAGATGGAGAGCCACATAACACAATCACGCCAATTGCAAGAAAGAAAGACGGTATCTTCGAGCTTGATCTTGTGCTTAGAAACAACATCACAACACCAGAGCATCCGCTTGGCGTTTACCATCCGCACGAAAAGCTGCATCATATCAAGAGAGAAAATATCGGTCTTATCGAAGTTATGGGTCTTGCCGTACTGCCGTCACGTCTAAAAGGCGAGCTGTCAGCACTCAAAGAGGCTATTCTCGCAGGAAAAAATCTTCGCGAAGACGAAGTTCTGGCAAAGCATGCTGATTGGGCAGAAGAATTTATGGCTTCCTACGACAAGATAGACGAATCCAACATCGATGCAATTTTGCAGGACGAGGTAGGAAAAGTATTCGCACAAGTTCTAGAAGATGCAGGTGTCTATAAGCGCACAGAAAGCGGAAGAGAAGGATTCCTTCGTTTTATCGGAACATTATAATTAGTGTTATATTTTTTCAATATAGGGTTGAAATCAATCCAATAAAGGGATAAAATAGTGTATGAAAATAGAACCAAAATTTTGTTTTTACAACGATAAAACTGAAAGAATATAATTTATGCGAAAAAAAAATATAATACTTGCGGGGGCATTGACACTGATGGCAGCTGCTATCAGCGCCTGTGCCCCCGCAGGTTCAAACAGCAACAAAAAGGGACTAGAGGCATATCAAAACGGGGACTATCAAAATGCCGTGTATTTATTTAAGCAGGCAATAACGCAGGAGCCGTCAGAGGATGCCTACTATTGTAATTTGGGTCAGGCCTATTGCGCTCAGGGGTATTATGAGGAAGCAATCGAAAGCTTCACACAAGCTCTTCAGCTAGGCGGCAGTTCTTTCTATAGCTATAGAGGAATGGGGCTTGCCTACAATGGTTTAGAAGAATATGAAAAAGCAATAGAAAGCTTTCAGCAGGCGATAGAAGCTGCCGGGTCACTCGACAGCTCCTGTCGCCTTGATGTGGTTGGATATCGCGCAGAAGCCAAAATGAAGCTTGGCGACTATGAGGGATCACTTGAGGATTACAATGAGCTCATTGAGGCAGGCTATCGTTTGCGTGACATATATCAGCTGACAGGAAATGTATATCTTTTAATGGATGATGTAGATCAGGCACTTCACTGTTATCAGGAGTGCCTTGATATAGATAACCGCAACTACGAAGGGTATCTGACGATGGCAGATGCACTAAAAAAAGCAGAAGCAGAAGAGGCACGCAAGGTCGTGCTTAATGCAGCATTAGAGGTCATTCCATACGAGGCAAAGGACTGGTGCTACCGCGGGCGTATTTATTTAGAGCTAGAGCAGACAGATGAGGCATTTTCTGCATTTGAGGAATCCTACAACAAAGGATATGCACAGGCAGGGTATTATCTTGGCTATTGCTATGAACTTCAGGGAAAAAGTGAGGAGGCAATAAATCTTTATCAGGAACAGATCAAGCACGATCCACAGGATGCCGGGCTTTACAATCAGCTTTCATCGTGCCTTGTTCGTCAGGGAGAATATCAGGATGCGCTGATTATGATTCAAAAAGGGATGCAGCTGGCAGATGAGAGCCAGATGGCAGATTTTTTATGGAATGAAAGCATCTGCTATGAAAAAATGGGGAACTACGATACGGCAATTGAAAAACTGATGAGTTATTTAGAGCAGTATCCGGCAGACAAAGATGCCAAAAAAGAACTGGCATTTTTGTACTCCAGATGATGCAGGAAAGGCAGGTATTCTATGAAAAGACTACTATTTATTTACAACTTACATTCTGGAAAAGGACTGATTCGAAATCATCTGGCAGATATTATTGATACATTCAATAAGGCTGGATACGAGACTGTTGTATACTCGACGCAAGAGCGGGCAGATGCGACAAGACTTGCAAAGGAATTGGGTGCTTCCTATGATCTTGTAGTCTGCAGCGGCGGAGACGGCACATTAAGCGAGGTGCTTGATGGTGTGATGACTATTGACGAAAAAAGACGTCCAAAGATTGGCTACATTCCGGCAGGCTCCACTAACGACTATGCGTACAGCCTCGGCCTTCCGTCACAGATGAAGCGCTGTGCAAATGTGATTGCAGAGGAAAAGTTCCGTGCTGTCGATGTAGGTAAATTTCAGGAAAACAGCTACTTCGTCTATGTAGCAGCATTTGGTGCATTTACAGAGGTTTCCTGGAATACACCGCAGAAAACGAAAAATGCGCTAGGCCATAACGCTTATATATTAGAAGGAATACGTCAGGTCGGAAATCTAAAACCATATCAGGTGCGCTTTTCATTTGGCGACGAGGAGATTGCAGGAGAGTGCATTTATGCAATGGTCTATAATTCATTCAGCGTAGGCGGCATGAAGAACATAAGCGGACAAAATGTAGAGCTTGACGATGGCAAGCTAAATCTTATGATCGTTTACAGGCCAGATAATGCAGTAGATTTTTCTGTTATGCTGGCAGATCTAGTAACAAAGAATCCAAACTCAAAGTTTATAGCAAATTATGAGATTTCAGATCTGATAGTTGAAAGCGACAGTGATATTGACTGGGTGCTTGACGGAGAATATGGCGGAAGCAACAAGAAGGTTCATATTCAGGCAATGCCGCAGGCAATGAAGATTGCAGTGCCAGCCGAAACGATTCCACAAGAAAAGTAAATAAAATTCAAAAAACTCTTTACAAATGAGGGGACTTCCTGTATAATATAAAGTTGCTAAGGTATTGCGCAAGTGGCTGTTTGATGCTTCAACAGGAAGCCAATGGCGTGAATAAAAGAAAGGCGTACCTGGGCATACATAGAAACAGTGTGAGAATTGTTTACAGAAAGGACAATGCACATGGAAAAAGAAGTATTAAAGGAACGTTTGACAAAGTTAGTTGAAATTGGCCTTAGCAAGAATAAGACGCTGGATTTCAATGATGTAAATGATTTTTTTGCCGGTGAAACCTTGACACCAGAAGAACTGGAATTTGTATACACATATCTGGAGCGCAAGAAGATTGATGTTCTGCGTGCCGCAACAGAAGATATGGCAGCAGATGATTTTGATAAAGATATAGATTTTTCCGATGATGAGGAAGATGTTGATCTTGACGCAATTGATCTGCTTGAGGGTGTAGGAACAGAGGATCCTGTCCGTATGTATTTAAAGGAGATCGGTACAGTACCGCTTCTTACAGCGGATGAGGAGATGGAGCTTGCAAAGAGAAAAGCTCAGGGCGATGAGTCCGCAAAAGAGCGTCTGATCGAGGCAAACCTTCGTCTTGTAGTCAGCATTGCAAAGCGTTACACCGGACGTGGCATGAGCTTTCTGGATCTTGTTCAGGAAGGAAATCTAGGACTTATCAAGGGTGTAGAGAAGTTTGACTATACCAAAGGATATAAGCTTAGTACCTATGCGACATGGTGGATTCGCCAGTCTGTCACAAGAGCACTTGCTGATCAGGCAAGAACCATCCGTGTTCCTGTTCATATGGTTGAGACAATTAACAAGATGTCAAAGATGCAGCGTAAGCTGACGCTGGAGTTAGGCTATGAGCCAAGCGTTGCTGAGCTGGCTAAGGCACTTGATATGTCAGAGGATAAGGTTATGGAGATCATGCAGATCGCAAGAGAGCCAGCATCCCTTGAAACACCAATCGGTGAGGAAGATGATTCCAACCTTGGTGATTTCGTTGCCGATGTCAATACAGTCACACCGGAAGGAAATGTAGAATCCGTTATGCTGCGCGATCATATCGATGCCTTGCTCGGAGATCTTAAGGAGAGAGAGCGTCAGGTAATCGAGCTTCGTTTTGGCTTACGGGACGGCCATCCGAGAACACTTGAGGAAGTCGGCAAGGAGTTCAACGTAACAAGAGAGCGTATCCGTCAGATCGAGGCAAAGGCTTTAAGAAAGCTTCGTAACCCAGTAAGAAGCAAGAGAATCCGTGATTTCCTTGCGTAATCAAAAATAAAAAAATAAGACAGCCTTTTGGGCTGTCTTATTTTTTTATTTTATTTTGCAATTTCCATCATAATCTCATTGGAACGTGTGATAAACTTAGACATACGATCCGGAGAGAGTGTGCCGTGAGCAAGAGCGGCAAGATCATACAGCTGCTCGCAGTACTTTGTAACAGACTCATCCTCAGCGTGAGCCAGAACATACTGAACAAGCGGATGTGTAAGATTTAAGACAAGTGTTTCATCTGGTGTACCAAAGTCCATACCAGACATGCCATACATCTTCATCATCTCCTGCATTCTTCTTCCTTCCTCAGAAAGAGTCATAACACAAGCCATAGAAGCATCCTTTAACTTTTCAGCCTTAACAGTCAGCTTATCATTATTTAATGCCTTGTGGAAGAGTGCAGTCAAAGACTCGCTGTCCTTCTTCAAGGTTTCCTTCTCCTCATCAGAAGTTTCCTCCTTAAAGGAATCAGTCAGATCAGAGTCAATGCGGACAAACTTAACATCAGGATTCTTCTGCTCTAATCTTGTGATAAATGGAGCGTCAATGTTATGCTTTAAGAGAACGGCATTGATGCCTTCCTTTTTAAACATCTCAATATACTGGCTTTGCTCCTTTTCATCAGTTACATAGAAGACCTGATTCTTATGCTTCTCCTCATTCTCCTTTAAGATATCCGGAAGAGTCAGATACTTGCCATTCAAATCCTTAAAGATGATATAATCATTCATCTTCTCAGCGAATTTCTCATCCTTTAAAACACCAAACTTGATAAATGGATTGATGTCATCCCAGAACTTCTCATAATCCTCACGCTTTGTCTTGCACATACCAGTCAGACGGTCAGCAACCTTCTTTGTGATATAATCGGAAATCTTCTTAACAAAACCATCATTCTGCAGAGCGGAACGTGAAACATTAAGCGGAAGATCAGGACAGTCAATAACACCCTTTAACAGCATCAAGAACTCAGGGATTACTTCCTTAATATTATCGGCAACAAATACCTGATTGTTGTACAGCTTAATTGTACCCTCGATGGAATCATACTCAGTGTTGATCT
>OHXK01000822.1_pt1 | contig 13004 bp, 9 predicted proteins | sample 1579921 | NCBI WGS metagenome assembly OHXK01 (sample SAMEA3882551, study PRJEB24775) | human gut metagenome | biome: human-associated habitat; feature: intestine environment; material: feces | place: Netherlands | collected 2009/2010 | reverse complement strand
TCGTACATTAATGGCAGCGGATTCTGCCGTTATGGTAATCGATGCTTCTAAAGGTGTAGAAGCACAGACAAGAAAGCTTTTCAAAGTTTGTGCAATGCGCCATATTCCAGTATTTACATTTATCAATAAAATGGACCGTGAGGCAAGGGATATTTTTGATCTCTTAGATGAAATCGAAAAAGAACTTGGAATCCCAACTTGTCCGGTAAACTGGCCGATTGGTTCCGGTAAACAGTTCGCAGGCGTTTACGACAGAAAAAGCCAGAAAATCGATTTATTTGAAGACACAATGAAGGGTACAAAGATGGGAACGATGAAAGAAATCGCCCTCGATGACCCGGAAATCAGCAACTATGTCACAGACGAAGCAAGAGAAGTGTTAGAGGAAGAAATTGAGCTTTTAGATGGAGCCAGTGCAGAATTTGATCAGGAATTAGTTGATGCCGGAGAACTCTCTCCAGTATTCTTTGGTTCTGCCCTCATGAATTTTGGCGTAGAGAATTTCTTAAATTACTTCCTGAAAATGACTTCCTCCCCACTGCCAAGAACTTCTGATCAGGGAACAATCGACCCAATTGAGGAAAAAGATTTTTCTGCATTTGTATTTAAGATTCAGGCAAATATGAACAAAGCTCACCGTGACCGAATCGCCTTTATGAGAATCTGTTCCGGCAAATTTGAGGCGGATATGGACGTCAAGCATGTTCAGAGCCAGAGAGTTATGAGACTCTCCCAGCCGCAGCAGATCATGGCAAACGACCGAAAAATCCTGTCGGAAGCCTATGCCGGAGATATCATCGGCGTATTCGATCCGGGCATTTTCTCCATCGGCGATACGCTCTGTATGCCGAAAGAGCAGTTCGCATATGAAGGGATTCCGACCTTCGCACCGGAGCATTTTGCAAGAGTACGCCAGGTCGATACCATGAAGCGGAAGCAGTTCGTCAAGGGTATTACGCAGATCGCGCAGGAGGGCGCAATCCAGATCTTCCAGGAGTTCAATACCGGTATGGAAGAGATCATCGTCGGTGTTGTCGGCGTCCTGCAGTTTGACGTTTTAAAATTCCGTCTGGAAAGCGAATATAATGTTGAAATTCGTCTTGAGCCGCTTCCTTATGAGCATATCCGCTGGATTGCAAATAAAGAAGAGGTCGATTTGACGAAGTTAGTCGGCACCTCCGATATGAAGAAGATCAAGGATATGAAGGGCAATCCGCTGCTCCTGTTTGTCAATTCCTGGAGCGTCGGCATGGTGCTTGACAGAAATAAGGGACTGGAACTTTCCGAATTCGGGAAAAACTAAACAGACCGGGAGATGCCTATGGAAAAAATCCTTGCAGGCGGAGCAAATACGGATGGAAAAGAAATCGCTGCCTTTGAACAGAAAGCTTCTTTTAAAATTCGCGTTGTACGAAACGCCTACAGGTTCTGCAGTGTCATATTCACAGCTCTGCTGCTGTGCCTTGCAGGCTGCGACAACGAATGGGATGCGTCCAAAGACTTGACGATTGGACAAGACTGGCTTGAGGAAGCAGAAACGGATACGGCAGATCGACTGGAATCAGACCTGTTCCGGGAAGACGACGGCAGCGAACCGCAGTCCGGCTGGAGGAACACTGCCGACGGCGCTCCGTTTGGCGAAAAGGACCTGTCGGTACAGTCCGATACAGCCTTTTCCTACGGGTATTCGCAGCTGTCCGGAGACGAAGAACAGCTGTACCGGGAGATTTTAAACAGCCTTATAAGCTATCAGGAAGAAACGGAGCTTTCTGTAAAGGATCCGGAAATGGTAGAGCGCGTGTTCCGGTATGTGATGGCGGATCACCCGGAAATTTTTTATGCGGACGGCTATGAGGTGACGACTTATCGGCTTGGAACAGAACTTCGCAGGATCACGTTTACCGGAACCTGGACGCTGGAATCAGACGAAGTTCTTTCGCGCCGGGCACAGCTGGAAGCGGCTGCAGCGCTCTGGCTGGAAGGGCTGCCGGACGGGACGGACGATTTTGAAAAGGTGAAATATATTTACGATGAACTGATTTTGCGCACGGAATACGAGCAGGGCAGTGCGGACAGCCAAAATATCTGCTCCGTTTTGTTAAACCAGCGTTCGGTCTGCCAGGGCTATGCCAAGACATTTCAGTATCTGTGCCAGCTTGCAGGGATTCCTGCGATGCTCGTTACCGGAGAAGTGAACGGGGAAGGACATGCCTGGAATATCGTTTTCCTCGACGGGGACTGGTATTACATCGATCCGACCTGGGGAGACGCTTCCTATCAGAGAGAAGAAGGGGAAGAAACGCCCACGCTGACGGAAACGGTCAACTACGATTATTTTTGCGTGACGACACAGGAGATCGAACGGACGCATTCGATGGATGACAACCAGCTGCTTCCGGTCTGCAATGCGGTGCAGGATCAGTATTACCGCCATGAGGGACTGTATCTGCAGAGTGCGGACAAAGAAAAAATCGACGAAATCTTTGCACGTGCAGCGCAAAAGGGCGCGCCGATGGTTTGTTTTCAGTGTGCGGACGATACCGTTTATCAGGAAGTGTACCGGCTGTTAATTGAGGAACAGGGGATCTTCGCATATCTGCCGGAGTCGGAAACAACGGCAGCGTACCTTGATTCCGACAGAGAAAGGACGTTTTATTTCTGGTTTACAGAGGTCTCGTGACGGATACCGGACAGATTTCGTGCCTGTACAGGAAACGAAGTCTAGCCAAACCAGAAGGATTTTGTTATAATGAGATGTGAGAGTAAAGGAGGCGCCATTATGGGAAAAGAAACCGTTAAAAATACCTATGTACTGCAGGAGGATGAAAACATCGGCACTGTTCAGATTGCTGATGAAGTTGTTGCAATTATCGCATCTTTGGCCGCTACGGAAGTAGAAGGTGTTTCTTCCATGGCAGGCAATATTACCAACGAGCTGATGAGCAAGGTTGGCGTAAAAGGTCTGACAAAGGGCGTAAAGGTAGAGGTATTCAACCATCAGGTAAGAGCTGAGCTGGCTGTACTGATGGAGTATGGATACAACATTCCGGCTACCAGCCAGAAGGTACAGGAACGTGTTAAGAATGCAATTGAAAATATGACTGGTCTGACTGTAACGGATGTTAATATCCGTATTGCAGGCGTGAATATGAGTGCCGGAAACACTGATACAGAAAGCCGGATGGGAGAACAGATGAACAGAAGAGAGCTGAGAGAACAGATTTTTATGCTGCTGTTTCGGGTAGAGTTTAATCAGAAGGACGATATGCCGGAGCAGTGTACCCTTTTCCTGGAAGATGGAGATACCGAGATTTCCGAAAAGGATGCTGCCTATATCCGTTCTAAATATGAAAAAATTGCAGAGAAACTGCCGGAGATTGATAAGCTGATCAATGAAACGGCGATAGGCTGGGATACCCAGCGTATGGGAAAGGTGGAACTGACGATCATCCGCCTTGCGGTTTATGAGATTCGGTTTGACGAGACGGTTCCGACCGGTGTCGCAATCAACGAAGCAGTAGAGCTTGCAAAGAAATTCGGACAGGAAGGTTCCTCCGGATTTGTAAACGGTATTCTGGCGAAATTTGCATGAAAAATGTCTATACAGTAGCCCAGGTAAACGGATATATCAAAAATATGTTTACCCAGGATTTTTTACTCCAGTCCATTCTGGTCAAAGGCGAAGTGAGCAATTGTAAATACCATTCTTCAGGGCATATTTATTTTACCCTGAAGGATGGAAAGGGCGCAATTGCCTGTGTTATGTTTGCCGGCAACCGGAGCGGACTGAAATTTCATATGCAGGAAGGACAGCAGGTCGTCGTCGGAGGGACGATCGACGTGTTTGAACGGGACGGCAGATATCAGCTGTACGCAAAGTCGATTACGCTCGACGGGGCAGGACAGCTGTATGAGCGTTTTGAACAGCTCAAGCGGGAGCTGGCGGAGCAGGGGCTGTTTGCACCGGAGTATAAACAGCCAATTCCTCGTTTTATCCGGACGCTCGGCGTTGTGACTGCACCGACTGGAGCTGCAGTGCGCGATATTATCAATATTGCGACGCGACGCAATCCATATGTGCAGATTATCCTGTATCCTGCGATCGTGCAGGGAGAGCAGGCGCCTGCGAGCATTGTCAACGGAATACGGGCGCTGGAACGCTGCAAGGTTGATGTGATGATTGTCGGGCGCGGCGGCGGTTCCATTGAAGACCTCTGGGCATTTAATGAAGAGATTGTCGCACAGGCGATTTTTGACTGCAGCGTTCCGATTATTTCCGCAGTCGGTCATGAAACGGATACGACAATCGCCGATTTTGTTGCAGATCTGCGTGCGCCGACGCCGTCTGCAGGTGCAGAGCTTGCAGTTTACGATTATTCGCTGATGCAGACGCAGCTGGATGAGCTTGCACTGCGCTATACCAGACGGATGAAACAGCAGATCGCATCTGCGAGGATGCGCCTGTCGAACGACCAGATCCGCCTTTCTCATTTAAGCCCGGCAGGACAGATCCGGGAGAAGCGAAGCTATCTGGTTTCCCTGGAAGAAAAGCTGGAACGGCAGATGCAGGAAAAGCTTCGGGAACGCAGGTATCAGGTATCCTTATATGCGGAGAAATTAAAAGGCCTGTCGCCACTGGAAAAGCTCAGTCAGGGATTTTCCCATGTGGCGGACGCAGAAGGGCGGACGGTAACCGACGTCAATCGGATACAGGTCGGAGAGCTGGTGACGATCCATGTCAAAAACGGACGGATTGTTGCACAGGTGAAGGAGAAAGAAGAATGGAAACAGCAGAAAAAGAGCTGACGCTGGAAGAAGCATTCTTACGTCTGGAAGAGGTGACAAGGGCGCTGGAGGATGAAAATATCTCTCTGGAGGAGTCCTTTACCGTATACCAGAAGGGAATGGAGCTTTTGAAATACTGTAATGAAAGCATTGATAAAGTGGAGAAAAAGGTTCTCGTCTTAAACGGGGAGGGAAAACTGGATGAATTTTAAAGAAACGCTTGCGGAGAAAACAGTTCATGCAGAAGACGTTTTAACAAAATATCTGCCAGAAGAAAAAGGATATCAGAAAAAAGTCATCGAGTCGATGAATTATAGCGTCCTGGCGGGTGGAAAACGTCTGCGCCCGATTCTGATGGAAGAGAGCTTCCGGCTGTTTGGCGGGAACTCTGCAATTGTGGAGCCTTTTATGGCGGCGTTGGAAATGATTCACAACTATTCCCTGGTACACGACGACCTGCCTGCGATGGATAATGACGAATACCGCCGGGGACGCAAGACAACCTGGAATGTATATGGCGAGGGCATGGCGGTGCTGGCCGGGGATGCGCTGTTAAATAAAGCGTTCGAGACGGCAGCAGAAGCGTTTTCCATGATCGGGGAAGCAGCAGACATCGCAGCCCGGTACGCTGCTGTCGCAAAGGCACTGCAGATTCTCGCCAACAAAGCGGGCATTTATGGCATGATCGGCGGACAGTGCGCGGACATCTGTGCAGAAGAGCTGCCGTCAGATCAGGTGACGAAAGAGCTGCTCTGGTACATCCACAAAAATAAAACGGCAGCGCTGATTGAAGCGGCGCTGATGATCGGAGCCGTTCTGGCAGGAGCACCGGACGAGGCGGTAAAGAAGCTGGAGCAGGCGGCGGAAAATATCGGCATCGCATTCCAGATTCAGGACGATATTTTAGATGTGACCAGTTCTCTGGAGGTGCTTGGTAAACCGGTTGGAAGCGATGAAAAGAATCATAAGGTAACCTATGTGCGGTTAAACGGACTGGAACAGTCGAAAAAAGATGTGGAAGCGCTGTCGGAAGAAGCACTGAAGATTCTTTCTTCCTTTGACCGGCGAAATGAATTTCTGGAAGATCTGGTTCGTGCACTGATTACAAGAGAAAAATAAAGAGGGGGCTGCTTATGCTTCTGGAACAGATACAGCAGGTAAATGATATCAAAAAAATAAATCCAAAGGATTATCCGCTTCTTGCAGAGGAAATCCGTCAGTTCCTGATTGAGAAGATCAGTGTAACTGGTGGGCATCTCGGCTCGAATCTGGGAGCTGTCGAGCTGACGATGGCGATGCATATCGCGCTGAATCTGCCGGAAGATAAGATCGTATGGGACGTCGGGCATCAGTCCTACACCCATAAGCTGCTGACCGGCAGACGTGAGGGCTTCGACCATTTGCGCAAATACGGCGGAATGAGCGGATTTCCGAAACGCAAAGAGAGCGACTGCGACAGCTTTGATACGGGACATTCCTCCACTTCGATTTCTGCCGGACTGGGACTTGTGCGCGCAAGAGATATTCAGGGTAAAACCAATACCGTTGTTTCCGTGATCGGAGACGGTGCGCTGACAGGTGGAATGGCATACGAAGCGCTGAACAATGCGGCGAGGATGGAGACGAACTTTATCATTATTTTAAATGATAACAACATGTCTATTTCCGAAAATGTGGGCGGTGTTTCAAATATCTGAACAACATCCGTACTTCGAACGCCTATTTGGACATCAAGGACAACATTTACGACGCACTGCGCAACACGCGTTACGGAGACGGCGTTGTGACCGGTGTGCGCCGCGCCAAAAACAGCTTAAAACAGCTGGTGATTCCGGGTATGTGGTTTGAGGATATGGGGATCACCTATTTAGGGCCTGTGGATGGACACGATGTCAACGGACTGGTTCGGGTCATCCGCGAGGCGAAGCGGCGCAAAAACTGCGTCCTGATCCATGTTCTGACCCAGAAGGGCAAGGGCTATGCTCCGGCAGAGAAGCATCCGGCGAGATTCCATGGGGCAGAGCCCTTCGATGTGGCAACCGGTGTTCCGGTAAAGAAAAAAACAAAAGCCAACTATACAGATATTTTTTCTACCGTCATGGTAAAGCTTGCGGCGCGCCATCCCGATGTGGTGGCGATTACGGCGGCGATGCCGGACGGAACCGGATTAAAGCGTTTCCGTAAGGCATACCCCGAACGGTTTTTTGACGTTGGCATTGCGGAAGAGCATGCAGTGACCTTTGCAGCAGGCCTGGCGGTTGGCGGACTGCATCCGGTTGTGGCGATTTATTCTTCGTTTTTGCAGCGTGCCTACGACCAGATTTTACACGATGTCTGTCTGCAGAATGTTCCGGTAATCTTTGCGATTGACCGGGCGGGGCTGGTCGGAAGCGACGGTGAGACCCATCAGGGCATTTTTGATCTGTCGTTTTTATCGTCCATCCCGAATATGCACATCATGGCGCCCAAAAACAAATGGGAGCTTTCCGATATGATGAAGTTTGCCTATGATTTCAAAGGACCGATCGCAATCCGGTATCCCCGCGGCGAGGCGTATGACGGGCTGGCGGACAAGCGTGCGGACGTCGAAATGGGCAAGAGTGAGATGCTGTTTGAAGAAGAAAAGATTGCCCTGTTTGCAGTCGGCAGCATGGTAAAGACTGCGGTAGAGGTGCGGGAAGCATTGAAAGAAAAAGGCATTTCCTGTACAGTTGTCAACGCAAGATTTGTCAAGCCCATCGATGAGAATATGGTTCGATACCTTGCAAAGAACCACGACCTGATCGTGCCGATGGAAGAAAACGTGGCAAGCGGCGGTCTGTCCGAAAAGGTAATTACGCTCGTGGAGCAGGAAAAGCTGCCGATCGAGGTACTGCCGATTACGATTCCGGACGAATATGTAGAGCACGGCAATGTAGATATTTTGAAACAGGAGATCGGAATCAGTACATCCGCTGTCCTGGAAAAGATAGAAAAGGAACTGGAAGCAAAATGAAGGAACGCTTGGATGTCCTGTTAGTGAAGCAGGGACTTGCAGAATCAAGAGAAAAAGCCAAGGCTGTGATTATGGCGGGAGAGGTCTTTGTCCAGGGACAGAGAGAGGACAAGGCGGGAGCCATGTTCGATGAATCGAAGGTGACGATCACGGTAAAGGGAAGCTCGCTGCGTTATGTGAGCCGCGGCGGTCTGAAGCTGGAAAAGGCGATGGCGTGCTTCCCGATCACACTGGAGGGTGATATCTGTATGGATATCGGTTCTTCGACCGGGGGCTTTACGGACTGCATGCTGCAGAACGGGGCGAAAAAGGTTTATTCCGTCGATGTCGGACACGGTCAGCTCGCGTGGAAGCTGCGGCAGGACGAGCGCGTTGTCTGCATGGAAAAGACGAATTTCCGCTATCTGACGAGGGATCAGATTGCGGATGACCTCGATTTTGCATCGGTGGATGTTTCCTTTATTTCCCTGACGAAAATCCTGCTTCCGGCATGGAGACTTTTAAAATGCGGCGGACAGATGGTTTGTCTGATCAAACCACAGTTCGAGGCAGGTCGGGAAAAGGTCGGGAAAAAGGGCGTTGTCCGCGATCCGGCAGTGCATCGCGAGGTCATTGCAAAGGTTATGGATTTTGCGGCGCTTTTACATTTTTCCGTGTTGGGGTTGACCTGGTCGCCGATCAAGGGACCTGAGGGAAATATTGAATATCTGATTTTTATACAGAAAGAAGAGCAGCCGGAAGTCTATGAAAGCGAACAGGCGGCAGAGGCTGCACTGGAAGAGACACAGGCTGCTAAAGGCGGTATTTCCGAAACAGAAGAAAATCGCCAGCTGATTGCGAGCATCGTAGAGCAGGCACACGAAACGCTCAAAGAATAAAAATCCGGGCAGGGGAAAGAATTATGAAACACTTTATTATCATTACGAACCGCCCGAAAGATCCGGATCTGGAGATCACCCGTCGGGTGCAGGAGTTGTTGAAGCTGCGGCAGGCGTCATGCAGTGTTTATGCGGATGAAATTCCGAAAGAGGAATGGAAGCGGATTCTTCTGAGGGAGGGAGACCGGACGGATGCGATTTTGGTACTGGGCGGGGACGGGACGATGCTGCGGGCGGCGCGGGATACGGCGGATAGCCAGATTCCGATGCTCGGGATCAATCTGGGAACCCTCGGCTATTTGACAGAAGTAGAAAAAAATGGAATGGAAGATGCAATAGACCGGCTGGTGGCGGGCAGCTATCAGGTAGAAGATCGAATGATGCTGTGCGGACAGATTTACCGGCAGGGCAGGATGGAAGAGGAAAACAGTGCACTAAATGATATCACGATCACGCGCTGCGGCCATCTGCGAATGTTGTATTTTCAGATCTATGTAAATGGAAAATTGTTAAAGGAATATCATGCGGACGGCATTATCATTGCGACGCCGACTGGTTCAACCGGGTATAACATGTCGGCAGGCGGTCCTCTGGTAGAGCCGGGCGCTCAGATGATTCTGCTGACGCCGGTTTGTCCGCATACCCTGCAGACGAGAAGCATCGTCCTGCGGGCGGCCGATGAGATTATTATCCGGATTATCGGCAAGGCGGGGCGGGAAGAGACCGGGATTGAGGCATGCTTTGATGGGGCGAGAAACGTGGAGCTGGCTCCGCTTGACGAGGTGCGAGTAACCAAAAGCATCAAGACGACTTCGATTATCAAAATCAGTGAAGCCGGTTTTTTGGACGTGCTGCATCGGAAGATGAGCGATTAACCGTCTGTAAGGGGAGAAAACAGGAATGAAACAAAACAGACATCAGAAAATTGCAGAGCTGGTATCCCGCTATGAGATCGAAACCCAGGAAGAGCTTGCGGAAAAATTAAAAGAAGCCGGATTTACGGTGACGCAGGCGACAATTTCCCGCGATATCCGTCAGATGAACCTTTCCAAGCTTCCGACCGGAAATGGGCGGCAGAAATATGTGATTCTGAAAAAAGAAAATGAGCTGCTGTCGGACAAGTATATCCGCGTGCTGAGGGACGCCTTTGTATCGATGGATATGGCGCAGAATATTTTGGTCATGCGGACGGTTTCCGGAATGGCGATGGCAGTGGCGGCTGCGCTGGATGCCATTCATTTCGGGGAAGTGGTCGGCTGTATCGCAGGCGATGATACGATTATGATTGCAGTTCGTTCCGTAGAGGATACCCGGATTCTGATGGGAAAAATCCGGGAACTGATGAAACAGTAAAGGGAGTACAAGATTGAGCCAAACAATGTTAGTGAGTCTGCATGTCAGGAACCTGGCGCTGATTGAAGAGACGGAAGTGTTCTTTCAGCCGGGACTGAACATTCTGACGGGCGAGACGGGCGCCGGAAAATCCGTCATTCTTGGCTCGGTGGCGCTGGCGCTTGGCGCAAAGGCGGATCGGGATATGATCCGGACGGGTGCGGAATATGCGCTGATCGAGCTGACCTTTGAAGGGTCAGAAGAAGTGAGGGAGGCACTTCGCCGGATGGATCTTCCGGCGGAGGACAATCAGATTATTTTACAGAGAAGGGTCATGCCGAACCGAAGTATCTGCCGGATTAACGGGGAGACTGTGCCGATCCGCCAGATGCGCGAGCTGGCAGGGCTTTTGATCGATATTCACGGACAACATGACAGCCAGATCCTCTTGCAGACGAAGAGGCATCTGGAAATTCTGGACGCATATGCGGAAAAAGAGCTGCCCCGTGTAAAAGAAGCGTATGCTGCCTGCTGGCGTGAGCACAGCGTGATTCTGCAGGAGATTGCGGAAAACGAGCTGGACGAACAGACGCGCAAACGGGAAATTTCCCTCGCAGAGTTCGAGCGGGATGAAATTGAAGAAGCAAATTTGCAGGCAGGTGAGGACGAGCAGCTGGAACGTGATTACCGTCGGATGGTGAACGGGCGCAAGATTGCAGAGACTTTGAATCTGGTACACGGACTGACCGGAGAGGAAGAAGGAAACGGAGCCGGGGAGCTGACCGGGCGTGCGCTGTCACAGGTATTATCCTGTGATGACGGACTCGGACAGCTGGTACAGCTGCTGGCGGATGTGGACGGACTGTTGAACGATTTTAACCGGGCGGTTTCGGAATATCTGTCCGATCTCGAATTTGATGAAGAACAGCTTTCAGAGACGGAAAATCGTTTAAATACAGTCAATCACCTGAAAGATAAATACGGCAGCACTATAGAAGAAGTTTTGGCTTACGCAGAGCAGAAAAATCAGGAGCTGGATCGCCTGCTGCACCAGGAGGAATGGCTGGAACAAAAGCGCGGGGAGCTTTCCGAGAACGAAAAAATGTTAGCGCAGCTGGCACAGAGTCTGACAGCGCTTCGAACAAAGGCGGCGCAGGGGTTTCAGAAGGACATGGAAAGCGCATTACAGGATATGAACTTTCTGCATGTGGAATTTCAGGTTTCCCTGACGCAAAAAGACAGCTTTGGTGCAGAGGGAAAGGACGAGGTTGTATTTTTGATTTCGACCAATCCCGGAGAGCCGGTCAAACCGCTGGCGGCGATTGCAAGCGGCGGCGAGCTTTCCAGGATCATGCTTGCACTAAAGACGATTACGGCGAAGCAGGAAAAGATCGGCACGTTTATTTTTGATGAAATTGATGCCGGAATCAGCGGAAAGACCGCCTGGAAGGTTTCGGAAAAACTGGGAATTTTAGGCAGAACGCACCAGATTATCTGCATCACACATCTGCCGCAGATCGCGGCGATGGCGGATCATCATTTTTATATTGAAAAAAATGCAACCGACCATTCCACGGCGACGACGATCACAGAGCTGTCCGAGGCAGACAGCCTGAAAGAGCTTGCAAGGCTTTCCGGAGCGGCGCAGCTGACAGAGTCGGTGCTTGCCAATGCAAAAGAAATGAAGGATTTGGCAGAAAAAAAGAAACAGAACTGAGCATACTAAAGAGGACGTCAGAGATGATGTTCTCTTTTTTTATCGTACAGGAAACTTTGTATCTATACGATAAAAAACGCTCCGCGGGGAGGCGAAGGGAAATGATGTCGCTTATGTTACCCGCCGCAGGCGCAGGATTCTACAGGCTATTGGAAGGAAATCAGAAAGGAGAAGCTGCATGGAGAAAAAAGACGTTGTCAAAAAACGGAATCCGGAAAACTGTATGCAAAACAGTGCAGCTTCGCTGCCTCATGCGCCAAGCAGCGTTTTTCCTGCGCATGCAGCTGGAAAGAAACGAAAGCCTTGTCTTCGGAAGATTTTAGCATTCTGGATTTTGATGGCGGTGCTTGGTGGTGCTGGCGGCTGGATTTACCAGACCTGGCAGAAAATCCCCTCCTCCATCCGGATTCGCGCCGGAGAAGAGCAGGAGTTGTTTTTGGATGTGCCGGTGAGCGGAACGATTTACGGCGAAAAGACGGCGCAGAAGGACGTGATTCCGGTCAATTTGAACAGACCGCTGACCGTGCAGGCGAGTCAGATTCAGGATTACACGATGGATGTAAAGCTGTTTGGAATCGTGCCGTTCAAACAGGTGGACGTCCATGTGGTCGAAGGACAGCGGTTGATTCCGGCAGGCGTCCCGGTGGGAATTTACATCAAAACCGAGGGGATTTTAGTGATCGCAGAAAGCGATTTTGAAGGATTGGATCATAGCAGAAAGGAACCGGCAAGATACCTGTTGAGGGCGGGAGATTACATTTTAAAGGTGGACGGCGTAGAACTGGAAGGAAAAAAGCAGTTCACTGAGCAAGTGGCAGCGTCGGAGGGAAATGAGCTGTGTCTGACGATCTGTAGGGACGGACAGACCTTTGATGTGACGGTTACGCCGCAGCAGAACACAGAGGGGGTATATAAGCTGGGTATCTGGATTCGGGATAACGCGCAGGGCGTGGGTACGATGACTTATCTGGATGAGAAAAACGGCTTCGGCGCACTGGGACATGGAATCAACGATACGGATACGGCGGACTTGATGGAGGTACAGAGCGGCAGTCTTTACAAAACAAAAATCGTCAACATTCGAAAAGGCATTAGTGGAACGCCGGGAGAACTGACCGGAGTGATCGATTATAAGAAAGAAAACCGGATCGGCGCGATCTCCATAAATTCTGTCGAAGGAATCTTCGGCACCCTGAGTCAGGAAGAAGCGGACGAAATACAGGGCGAAGCACTGCCGGTTGGATTGAAACAGGAAGTAAAAAAAGGAGAAGCACAGATCCTGAGCTGCCTGGAGGAG
>OHXK01000821.1_pt1 | contig 13014 bp, 7 predicted proteins | sample 1579921 | NCBI WGS metagenome assembly OHXK01 (sample SAMEA3882551, study PRJEB24775) | human gut metagenome | biome: human-associated habitat; feature: intestine environment; material: feces | place: Netherlands | collected 2009/2010 | reverse complement strand
CCCCTACTTGCATAAAGGTGAATCCGTACAAGTCTATTTTAAATCCTACTATGTCCCTCAGGATTTTCAAGACAGCCGTTATGATCCGGATTTTTCTCCTATCGTATATCCAGGAGATAAAATTACTGTGATGATTAAGGCTAGTAATTCTTCACAACAGATGACTGTCTGCCCTTTTATTAGGGATAGAATCACCGGTCAGTATATTAAACTGGAAAAAGCAGCCCTTCATCTTTCTGATCCATTACAGAATACGCAGAATGATAAATTCCAAAAACTGGAATTTCAAATTCCTACATATGAAGATATTCTCATAGAGGAAATAGGATGGGAATTTTACGCACCTATTGATAACAATATGGGACCCTTTACGGTATTCCTAGATGATGTCGAAATCATACAGAATCCTAATTATATGATTCATTTTGATAAGCTACCCATGGAGCGTTGGAATGTGCTTCATACCTGTGTTGCGGGGCTTACCTGGCTACGAGGTAAAGTTGAACTTGAGGATGGTTGGCTGGCTGTGAGTGGGTGCAGCGCACCCTCTGAAGCCTACACAGGAGAAATTCACTGGAAAAACTACAGGTTTCAAAGCATTATAAGGCCTGGTAAAGGTGATACACACCGTATACTATTCAGGGTACAGGGTGCCATGCGGTGCTATGCTGCAGGGTTCATGAAGGATAACAGACTGGTTCTCTGGAAAAAAGAGAAAGATTATCGTGTGCTGTGCCAATGTCCATTCACCTGGGAATCAAACAAAGAGTATAAGCTTACTGTTGAAGTAAACGGCAACAAGACTGTTATTTATGTAAATGACCATGCTTACCTGGAATGGGAAGACAAAGAGAACGCATACAATGAGGGATGCATTGGATTTGGGACAGAAGGAAGCAGTCGAACATTCTTCAAGGAATACGAAATCTGTATGCTAGAGTAACAGGAAGGGATGAAGTGATTGATGAAAATAATGGGTTGTTCTGCCGGAGTGGCGCGAACGATAGAATCGAGCCACAGAATTTCTTCGCGGGGAATGTGAGGTGGTCCCATACGCAGACTTGGGCCGGCGCCACAGCCGATGAAACGTACTCCCTGCCAGTCGTAACAGAAATGGGAGGCTTGGAAAATCTTGTCGAACATAGTGCATCCGTTTTCACTCCAGTTTACATCATGGTTGCCGGGGATGAGAAAATAAGGTTTCCGGAAGTTCTTCAGAATGTCTTGCAGCAGATAAAATTCCTTGGTGTCACCGAATTCAGTGACATCGCCGCTGAGGATGGTGAAGGCAACGTCAGGATTGGCATTGATGTCTTCAATGGATTGCCGCAGGTCGTCTTCGGCATAGGCGAAAGAATTGAGATGTACATCACTGAGCCATGCGAAAGTGAAGGCTCGTTCGTTGCTGCCTTGTCCGTAGGAAAGGAGAGACAGCGCTATCACACAGATAGCCAATAAAATTCTTTTCATGATTCTTTGGGGGTATTAGTAAGTGTTATACCCCCAAAGATAAAGAGTTTTAGTGGAATAACCAGCGCTCATAGTCCACCTTTTCGTAAAGTGGCGCAATGGTTACTTCTGTATTCGCGTCTTTCTTTCCAAGCAGGAACTTGTCGACAAACGCTTCTACTTCAGGATACTGGCTTTCGGGCAGCTGGCAGTGCCCATGTCCGCCTACGATGGAGAAGCCCATTCTGTCGGCAATGCCGAAGGTTTCCCATACTTTACGGGCAGCACGGCAGGAGACATAACCCGATTCATCAGCCAGCCATACATAGTCCGGGTTTCCGAGTACCAGCAGTGCACGCGGTGCTACCATGGCACACAGTTCGTGGTGGTCATACGGCAATTTCGATACATTATCTTCTTTATATTGGAACATACTTTCTTTAAACCAGGCATGACTGGTTCTTCCCAAAGTTTCCACTTCACCCAGCGTTTCGGAAACACGCCATGCTGCCGCACCGCCACCACCCGGTTCCTGAGCAATGGTCAGTGCAATACGCTCATCGAATGCTCCGGCAAAAAGAGCCATTTTCCCGGCGAAGGAACAACCGGATATGGCCAGTCGTTTGGTATCTATCTTGCTCTTTTTACCTACGATTTCCAATCCGTCAATGATACGGCTCACTCCCCAGGACCAGGCGCAATAGGCTCCCATGTCTGTACGGTCAGGATAAAGTTTGTTGATAGGCTCGTTGCCGCGCTTTTGTGTGTGCGACATGACTTGTGTGAAGTTGAATGCGATTTGTGCTATATTGCGGCTCGTGAAGATGGTGGGAGGAAGACTACCCGTGCCTCTGCCTATTCCAATGATGGCTGGGAAAGGGCCTTTACCTGCCGGATAAGTAATTTTTGCTTTCAGGGTGAGCGTTTGTCCGTTCACTGTTACATTTACTCTAAGGGTATCATCCACGATATTCGCTGTAATGTCTTTTTTCGATACTACGGGTTTCTCGCCGATTTCGTAGTGTTCTATTTCGCGGGCTATCTCTGCACGCCGTCGGCTCCAGTCCTTGAAGTTGGTTGAACGGCCACTGCCATCGGACCATTGAAAGGGATCGGTCAGTGTTTTTACTACCGGCAGTTCGTTGATACCCGGCAACACGGGTGCAGGATTCTTTATTCCCGTATTTTCCACAGTGTAGACTAAGGGGATTTTCTGTGCAAATGTGGAAATGCCCATACCCATGTTCAGCAGAACAATCAGTACCCATAAACGTGTTTTCCAGTTTTTCATGTTTCTATCTTTTAAGAGGTTTACATCTGTTGGCAAAGATAGACGATGTTTTTTTTAACCGGTTAGTAGGATGTTACAGATACTTTTCATGGTGTTACATAATTAGAGAAATAGACTTCGTTTTTATTAATCTATATTCAAAAAGTACTCATTCAGGTTCTGTGTAGGTTTCAGATCGAGCTTCTTTCGCAATCGGTACCGGTTATTCTCTACTGCACGAACTGAAAGGTTCATTAATGAGGCAATATCCTTAGTCTCCATATTCAGCTTGAGGCAGGCACAGAGACGCAAGTCATTGTTGGTCAGTTGCGGATGCGCCTCTTTCAACCGTTTGAAGAAGTTGCGGTGCTTCTGTTCGAACTTGATAAGGAACATTTTCCAGTCATCTTCCGTATCGAGGTTATTGGCAAGCAACGTATTTATTTTCTGATAAAGAGGTAATAAGGCTTTCTGCGTATTACGGGAGCAAATCTCATCTACCATCTCTTTCAGTTTCAGGATAAGTTCGTTCTTGTGGATGATGAAAGAGGTCTGGGTAAAAATCTCGGCATCTTTTTCCTCGATTTCATTTTGCAGTTGCTCGTTCATCAAGCGCAGGCGTGTAGCTTCCTGAGATTTCATTCTACGCAAGTGCTTGGTTTGCAGACGTCGTTTCATTAGGTAGAAGGTGCCGAACAGAGTGGCGATAATGAGTAAGCAGCAGGTAAGATACCACCAGACAGTATTGTACCAGGGAGGAAGTACGTCGAACTCCAGAAGAGTGTCCGGTGAGTAATTGTTTAAGCCGTCCGTGGTACGCAGGCGAAGTATGTATTTGCCTTGCGGCAAGCGGGCGTAGGAAATACTGTTCAGTCGCTTCGGGGCACTCCAGGTACTGTCCATTTCTTCCAGTTGGTATTGAACGAAAAGGTTTCCGGCAAAGGCGGCATTGACAGAGAAGCCGACAGTTACCGTATTGTCTTTATAGGGGATATGAATAGTTTTGTTGAGGTCCATGAAACCTGCATTCTGTTCTTTTCCGGCATGAATAAATTCCAGATTAGGGGCGGAAAGTTCCACGGTTTGCCGTTTGCTGCGATGAGAGTCATGGAGGATAAAACCTGCATCCAGGCAAATGAGTGAGAGGGAGTCGTTGAGAACGGAAATATTCTCATAAGCCGTGATGAGTGAAAGATTGTCAGCTTCCACCTTATATGCTTCGCGGATGCGGGCAATGTATCCGTCGTAGAAGAAACGGTAGACAGATGAGCCGGTGATGGCCCAGCTTTCTTCACTATCGATGGGAACGATACGTTTCAGATCGTGTATCGTTTCGAAACATCGGTTCAGATGCTGCTCAAGCTGCAAGTTGTCGTTGACCTCATCATAGATATAAAATTGATCATTGCCTAAGAATAGGATGCGTCCGCCCGATTTGAATAATTGCAGGCGGGCAGGGAGTGAGCTGTCCTTCTCATTACCGTAATACGTATAGTATCGGAAAGCGCTCTGTTCGTCATTCAGACGGCATTTGTAGACGCCGCGACTGCTGGTTTCCAACCAGATATTTCCCAAATGATCTACTTCGGCATTATATATCGGGTCGGCGATCTGGCGCATGGAGTTTAGCTCTCCGGTAGTTCTGTTTAATATCAGGAGTTCATCATAGGTAATGATAATCTGTATTTGTTTTCCATTGATGGTTGCCTCCAGGGTGCGGAAGACTCCTGTATTGATGCGATACGGGTGACGGATATGGAGATCGGGAAGAATTTCCAGCAGTCCGTTAGTATGTGCGCAAAACAACCGTCCGTCTATTTTACGGAAGGACCATACCTGCCCCTGAGTGCCCTCTATCAATTTGAGGGAAGAAAACATATCCAGATCATTGAGCTTGTCATGGCGGGTGTAGTAAATTCCCTGATTCGTTCCGATGAGCAGATTGTCGTGCCAGATAGTAGCATCGTATATGCCGCCGAAGCTACCGTCTGTGGAACGGTAGTAACTTAAACCATCGGTATACCGGATGTAAGCGAGCCCACGGTCAAGGGCTACCCAGATGTTATTTTGATTATCTTCGTAAAGGGATAGAACGGTGTTATTCTGAAGAATGTTAGCAGTGGAGAAGTGATTGAGGATATTTCCATGGGTATCTACTTCATATATGCCACTGAGCTGTGTGCCCAGATAATAGGTGTTCCGTTTGGCGGAATAGATGGCGCAGTTCAGTTCCTGCCCTCTCAATTGTCGCGAGAGGGAGAGGTTCCAAGGGATAAAGTTCTTTTGATCGTAGATATAGATTGCACCGGTGGAAGTGCCTACCAGATAACGGTCGGTATCGTAGGGTAGGATGACACGGGTAGTGGTGCCGTTCAGGAATTCGCTCCCGGGGATTTTGTTGAGTATGCCGTTGTGTAACTGATAAAGTGCACCATACATTTCTTGTACCCAGTATTCATTACGTACCTTCAGAAGAAGTAAAAAGGCGTTTGGCCCATCAACGGGAGTGATGGTATGGTGATCGTATACATAAATGTGACTGAAAGACTGGAAATACACTTTGTCGCCTTCTATCCAGATACGCCAGAAACTTTGGTTGTCGAGTGGGTTATCCCCATTGATTAATCCTTTCAGTGAAGTGTATTTCAGTTCTCCTGATTGGTCTCGATCCCAGCGTCCCAAGTCTTCGGAGCCCCCACTGTAAATGGTGTGGTGGGATTCTACGGCTATGGCACGTACGAGGCTGGCATCAGGTGTTTGAAAGAGTTTCCATTCCATGCCGTCGGATGCCAGCAGGCCGATGCTGTTACCGAAGTACATGATACCTTTCTCATCTTGCCCGATAGACCAATTCTTGTTGGCAGCGTGGTATTTGTCACGTGAGAGGTTGGTGACATAAGGCTTCTGGTTGGCGAGTATGGTGGCACATACAAAAAGGGACACACAGGTTATGATAATGTTTTTTCGGATGTCCATAATAGGTTGAATAAAGGTTAGAAAAGGTCATGACCTTATTGTTATTCTTGGGACAAAGATAATTAATTTAAGGTTAGAGTAAAAATATAGGGGATTTTCTTTATTCACCACAGAGTGACACAGAGTCTCACAGAGTTCAATCTATAAAAAACAAAAAAATGAGACTCTGTGTCACTCTGTGGTGAGCTTATTTAAACCCCAGCTTCTTCAGTCCGGTTTGCACATCGGGATGGCTCATGAATAGTTTCCACAGCAGGCCGGTACGGTAATTTTCTATCATTACAGCGATAGGTCCTTGGTCGATGGCAAGATAACGTTTAGGATACCAATCTTCCGTTTCGCTGAAAGCGTCATAGAAGCCATAAGGTCCCAATACCTTGTCTCCCATTCCATAGAGATAGCGCATCACTTCCAGTGAGTATTCCGGAGTATAGACAATGGAAGAAAGAGCGGCAGTGGGAGAGATGACTCCGTGATCTGCCGACTCGTTCGGAGCATGGGCAGAGTAGCCGTTGACAGAGTAACTGGCGGTCAGTCCCCAACAATCAGGACCAAAACCTTTCCACTGCTTCGGGTTGCGGATGCAATAGGCGCGGTTGATTAGAGTAAGATTGCGCATTTCATTGAAATAACCGGGACAATACTTATCAGATAAATTTGTCGGGTCCAGTCCGAGGAAAGAATAGTGTGCCCAAAAGAGGGGACCGGCTTCACAACCTTGATAGCGCAGGTGAAGTTCGATATCTTCTACCTTGTGGGGATCGACAATGGCGCCTTTCTCTGCCCAACCTTCATGATAGACAGTTGCGGGAATGCTGTGCGTGGGGGAGGCAGCAGCAAGAATGTACATGATGAGACACTCATTGTAACCGTGTACGGGGAAATTCATTTCCCAGCCGTATTCGGGACTCCAGTGCCAATAGAGTACATTCTGATCGTTCCGGCGATAGAAATTCCAGTCAACTTCACGCCACAGTGTGTCGATGCGCCCGGCAAGGGCTTGTTCTGCGGGGGAGCCGTTGATGTAATATTGGTGTACGGCAAGCAGACCCTGCATCAGGAAAGCGGTTTCCACGAGGTCACCGCCGTTGTCTTTCTGTCCGAAAGGTTTTACCCGTCCGGTATCTCCGAACCACCAGTGCGGGTAGGCACCGTGGAAACGGTCGGCTGTTTCAAGAAAAGAGACGATGCGCTCCATGCGTGCCAGCCCTTCTTCACGGGTGACGTAACCGCGGTCGATGCCTGCCAACACAGCCATGATTCCGAAGCCACTGCCACCGGTGGTCACTACATTCTGGTCATCTTCGGGATAGATACCATCTATATGGATACGTTCGCATGCCAGTCCGCTATTAGGTTCGGCTCCTTCCCAAAAGTAATTGAAAGTACGGCGTTGCAGGGTGTCCATCAGGGCTTCGTCGCTTATCCGGTCCGGTTTTGCTGCCGGGCTTTTACATTGTGTAAAGCCCAGCAACAACAGGAGCAATAATAAGCTATATTGTGTCTTCATACCTATTTCTATTGAAGGATTACATCAACAAGTACGGGATCGTGATCAGAAAGGAAGCCATTCTCCGGCCTATCCTGAATGACACGATAACGGTTCGTTTTCATGCCGCCGCTCACAAACACATAATCCAGCAAGACACGTTCTTCCAGCGGCAGTCGACCGAAATCATGGAAAGACCAGGATGGACCGTACGTAATGGCTGCCACCTTTGACGCATTTTCCATTCCTCCTTTTTCAAGAGTCTGCAGAGGTGTCTCGTCGGGAGTACAATTGAAGTCGCCGGTGATGATGGCTGGCATGTGCGGGGCAATCTCTTTAATCTTGTTCAGAATGAGTTGTACGCCTTCTTTACGCGCTGTCTCTCCGTCGTTGTCTAGATGGGTGTTGAAGAATACCAACTTCTTCCCGTTACTCTTTTCTTGCAGTATGGCCCAGGTAGTAATACGGTTGTAGGAGGCGTCCCAGCCTTTGATGCCGATGGTTTCGGGCTGTTCACTAAGAGAGAAATTACCGTATTCCACCAATGTGAACCGGTGGCTGTTGAAGAATATCGGGCAGTATTCGCCTGCTTCCTTGCCATCGTCACGTCCTACGCCTAAAGCGGTGTATTGGGGAAGACCTTGTTTCAGGTCTTCCATTTGATTGTGACGTACTTCCTGCATACCCAGCAGGTCGGGCTGATAGTAGGTAATCATTTGGCAGACGTTATCTTTGCGATATTTCCAGTTATTGGCACTGTCCGAAGGAGCATCCAGGCGAACATTAAAGGTCATCACCTCCAGTGGCTGTTCATTCTGTGCAGACTGGTTTTTGCAACTGCCGAGAAGCATCAGGCCACACACGCAGGTCAGTAAAGCTATGTGTTTCATGTTTCCTTTGTTTTTATTCTGAATTATCACTTTAAGCTCAAACGGGCTGTTTTTACATGCTGGCTGTTACCGCCGATCATTACATCAAAGTCTCCCGGTTCGGCTACATAGTTGAGATCATAGTCGTAGAAGTGCAACAATTCCGGGGTGATTTTGAAAGAGACCGTCTTACTCTCACCTGCTTTGAGGAAGATTTTTTCGAAGCCTTTCAACTCTTTCACCGGACGGGTAATGCTTCCCACCAAGTCGCGGATATACAGTTGTACCACTTCCGCACCATCCCGCTTACCGGTATTGGTCACTGTAACTACAGCGGTTACAGAACCGTCCTGGTCCATTGCAGGAGCGCTTAAAGTAATGTCCCCGTATTGGAATGTGGTGTATGACAAACCGTAACCGAACGGATACAGTGGATCATTGTCAACATCCAGATAGTTACTGCGGAACTTTTCGAACCATTTACCTTCTTTCAAAGGGCGGCCGGTGTTCTTATGATTATAGAACAAAGGGATCTGCCCTACATTCTTCGGGAATGTCATGGTCAGTTTGCCACTTGGATTTACATCACCGAACAGTACATCGCCGATAGCATAGGCAGCTTCGCTTCCGCCGAACCATACATTCAGGATAGCGGGTACATTTTCCTGTTCCCAGGTCAGTGTCAATGGACGGCCAGTAAAGAGGGTCAATACAACCGGTTTTCCGGTCTTCAACAATGCTTCCAGTAATGTGCGTTGTACATCGGGAATATTCAGATCTGTCCGGCTTGAACTTTCTCCGCTCATTTCAGAAGATTCACCTAAAGCGGCAACGATGACATCTGCGTTTGCCGCTACCTTCAACGCTTCTTCCAGCATTTCCTTGTCTGTGCGGTTGTCACGGTTCAGCGAACGTCCGAACATGGTGGCGCGTTCTTCGTAAGCGGCGTCACTACTGAGGTTGCTGCCCTTGGCATAAGTGATGTTCACCTTACCTGCCATCATTTCTTTCAGCCCTTCATATACAGAAGGATAATCGTTGAGGCGTGCAGCCACACTCCATGTTCCCGGCATGTTGCTACGGGTATTTGCCAATGGACCTATAACGGCAACCGTACCTTTCTTTGCCAATGGCAATACAGGAGCCTGACCGGTTTTTGCCGGTTGATTCTTTAAAAGTACAAAGCTTTCACTCGCAATCTTGCGGGCAACATCACGGTGTTCTTTGGTGAAGATATCCCGTTTCGGGCGCTTCAGGTCACAATATTTGTAAGGGTTGTCAAACAATCCCAGCTTATACTTGGCCTCAAGGATACGGCGACAAGCCTTGTCCAGTGTTTCCATGTCAATCTTTCCTTCGGCTATAGACTTTTTAATGGTACCGATGAAGCCTTCGCTCACCATATCCATATCTACGCCTGCGTTGAGCGCACGTGCCGAAACTGTCTGTAAGTCGCCGATACCATGCGCAACCATTTCAGAAATTCCAGTGAAGTCCGTCACTACAAAACCGTCGAATCCCCAGTGTTTACGCAGTACATCGGTCATCAACCATTTGTTGGCTGTGGCGGGCACACCGTCTATTTCATTGAAAGAAGCCATAACGCTACCTACACCAGCCTCTACAGCAGTCTGGTAAGGGTATAGGTATTCGTTGAACATGCGGTTGCGGCTCATATCCACAGTGTTATAATCGCGTCCGGCTTCTCCGGCTCCGTACAGAGCGAAGTGCTTTACGCATGCCATGATTTCATCGTTTCGTTTCAACTGATTGTTGAGGTCCACTCCCTGATATCCCGAAACCATTGCTTTAGCGATGGCGCCTCCCAGGAACGGGTCTTCACCGTTACCCTCGCTGACACGTCCCCAGCGCGGATCACGGCTGATATCTACCATCGGGCTGAATGTCCATGAGATGCCATCGGCACTGGCTTCGGTAGCAGCAATGCGGGCGGACTTTCTGATAGCGTCCATATCCCATGAGCAAGAGAGCCCCAATGGAATAGGGAAGATTGTTTCGTAGCCATGCACCACATCCATACCGAATATCAGGGGGATACCCAGGCGTGATTTCTCTATGGCAAGTTTCTGTACATCGCGGATCTTCTCTACTCCTTTCAGGTTGAGAAGTCCGCCTACCCATCCTTGCTCAATCTTTTTGGCTACATCGCTGTTCTGTGCTTGTCCGGTAATGATTTCACCGGAAACGGGCAGGTTTAGCTGACCGATTTTCTCTTCTACAGTCATCTTCTTCATCAGCGCGTCGATGAAGCGATCCATGTCCTGCGGAGCTTTTTGTGCCTGCATACCGGTAACACCCATCAGGGCAGTAGCCAGCAATAAGCTTGTTTTTCTGAAAACTTTCTTCATGATATGTTTTGTTTGGGCATTTATTTAAGTTTCGCAAGTTAATGATAATCCGGTGCAATCTGTATGTTGTTATCATTAACTTGCGAAAACTAAATTAATTCATAAGGTTACTCATCCTTCGGCTCTTTCAGCAAATCAGGAATCTGAGTATACTGGTTGAAAGGAAGCGGCAAAAGTGCCTTATCTTCAGACCAGCCTTTCAATTCTGTTTTTGCCAGACCGGTGCGTACAAGGTCGTTATAACGTTCGCCCCATTCGCACATCAACTCCATACGGCGTTCGTCGATAACTTGTTGGAAAGTTACATTGGTAAGTTCCGGCATCTTGGCACGTCTTCTTACTTCATTGAATGGAGCGTCACCATTCTTGCCATTTTTGATTTTCGCCTCGGCATTCATCAAGAGAACATCAGCATAGCGGAAAATACGTGCATTATTGTTTGTACCGTATTTCGTACGTCCCGGTGTTAATTGGTTCAGCGGGGTGTATGCTTTACCGTTCCAGCAGTCGGTCTTTTTCGGATCTACTTGCTCCCGGATATAATCACCGTCCGGTGTCGTTTCTCCTGCCAGCAGGAATGAAGTGGTGGCGCGTATCGTTTCTCCGCGTTCGTATGCCCAGTCACGGAAAGATTTCAGGATGCCACAATCTCCCCAACCGCTGATGTCACTGCCGGAGTTATTGGGACCTTGACAAACAAACCATTGGTCACCATCAATCAAATCTCCGGAACCATTGCCGAAGTCAGTCATCTGACATTCGAATATAGACTCGTCACAGAGCTTTCCGGGAATCTTCCATAACTGGTAGAAGTCGGGATAGAGTGAGAAATTACCATGCTCAATAATATCGTTTGTCAGTTCTTCTACCTTTGCATAGTTACCCATGTTCAGATGAAACTTGGCAGCCAGCATCTCGGCAGAGAACGCTGTAACGGCTCCCTTGTGTTCACTTTGGTTCGGACGGATACGCGGCATATTATCAATGCCGTACTGCAAATCTTCCAATGCATATTTGTTTACCGCATTGGCAGTGGAGCGGCTCAAATCAACCTGATTATTGTCGCGGAGAATGGTAACCGGACCAAATGCCTGCACCAGACGATAGTAGTCATAAGCACGCATAAACATCACTTCACCACGATATGCCTTATAGTTTTTCATATCGCTATCGTTGGTGATATTCTCAGCGTACAGGTCTAACGATTCAATAGCTGCATTGGCAGTTTTGATAATATTGTAATATTGCATCCACAATTCGTTGAAGCCCCAGAAAGAATCATTATACTTATATTCGCTCAGGTTGTAATAGTCACTGCCATTCCACTGGCCGCTAAATACGTCCTGGTCGCGAATCGTAGTAATTTCCCAGATCACCCAGTGCAAACCACTGGTACGAATCTTTGCATACACGCCTGATACCGGTTGGTACATATTGCTGATATTGGTATAATCCACCTTCTCTTCCGGCACTTTTCCTTCAGGCTCTTTGTCCAGAAAATCATTACAGGATGCGAACGATAATACCATCAAGGCGGACATTATATATATAAAAGGTCTTATTAATGTTTTCATTAGTTCTAAATTATTAATGGGTTATTTCTTAGAAATCAATTTTCAAACCTAAGGTGTAAGTCGATGTCAAAGGATATACTTCGGTATCCCAACCTTGGCTGTCGGACAATTCAGGAGTGAATGCGTTGGCCTTGAAAGTTGTGAACGGACGGTCGGCAGTCAGACTCAGGCGTAAGCCCGGCATGGTATAGTTACCAAACTTGAGGTTACGGAATGTATAACCAAGCGTAATATTCTGAATACGGAAGTAGTCGGCACTTTCTACAAAGTAAGAGCTATACTTCTGGTCGCTTACGTTCCAAGGTTTCAGCAGGGCGGCAGCCGACGGATTGGAGTTCGTGGAACCCGGGCCTGTCCAGCGTTTTTCATATTGGGCGCGGTCGAAGTTATAATTCTGTGAAGAATAACGAAGCGCACGTTTACGGTTGAACATCTGGGCACCGGCCTGTCCGTAGGTAGTCAGCTGGAAGTCGAGGTTCTTGTAGTTAAGGCCGAGGTTGATACCGTAAGTAAAATTAGGAATATAAGAACCTAATGTAGTACGGTCATTTCCGTCAAGAACATTGTTTCCATCGAGGTCGGCATACTTTAAGTCGCCCGGTACACAACCGTTGGCCACTGCAATAGGATCAGCGGCAATTTCTGCCTCTGTCTGATAAACACCTATCATTTTGAATCCGTAGAATGAGTTCATTTCTTTACCTACTATATTAACGGTCTTACCGCCTCTGATGATACTGTTACCGTTCAGGTCTTTCACGCGGTTTCTCAAAGTAGAGATGTTTACACCGATATTGTATGAGAAGTCTCTACCGATTTTATCGTTCCAGTTGGCACTTACATCGATACCGGAGTTGAGAATCTTACCATAGTTTCCGGCAAGGGTGGTGGTGCTGAATGGGAGTAGTGGAGCGATCACAGCATTATTAGTCATACGGTGATAATAGTCAACGTCGATATTCAGACGGTTGTTGAGGGTAATAAAGTTTATACCTGCATTCCATTCTTCAAAAACTTC
>OHXK01000817.1_pt1 | contig 13076 bp, 10 predicted proteins | sample 1579921 | NCBI WGS metagenome assembly OHXK01 (sample SAMEA3882551, study PRJEB24775) | human gut metagenome | biome: human-associated habitat; feature: intestine environment; material: feces | place: Netherlands | collected 2009/2010 | reverse complement strand
AAAGAATACAAAAAATCCGAACCCTTCTCCTATCGAGAAAAGTTCGGATTTTGTTGATGTGGTGCGCCTCCAGGGACTCGAACCCTGGGTCCACTGATTAAGAGCGCAGGCCGCCGGTTCGTCTCAATTTATGGAAGTTTCGAGTTGTCGTTGTTTTTGAACAAAGCACCGTTATTTTACACCCGGTAATTTCTGCACTCTTTGTCGGATTTTGCAGCGAGAAGCGCCCTTTGCACGTTTTAAAACCGTGCAGAAACCGCGCACTTACTCTCCGACAAACAAAATCGCCCTATCCCCTACCGACTTGACGGCATTGGTTTGCGTGGCCGCACACCAAAAATCAAGTCCAGGAGGGGTATTCTACCTCATGCCGTGATCAGTGCCATGAGGTAGAACTCCGTGGGAGCTTCATCCTCTGTCGGCAGAATGGTGATCTCCACGGTATGGGTCTTCTGCTCACCATGGTGGAGGATGGGCTGGAGATACAGGCAGTCGCCCCAATCCTCATCGAAGTTGCCGTCCAGCACAGCGGCGTGGGCGGTGTCGCCGTCCAGCACCAGCTGTGCCCGCAGCGCCGGGCGGCGGATGGTCTTGCGGTACTGCACTGCAATGCAGGAGGCATCCACTTCAAAGGTGATCTTATCCCCGGGCTTCTGACCGACCCAGCCGTTTTTCCAGTGGTCCAGATGCCCCAGCTTTTCCTCCGGGTCTGCCCGGAAACCCTCCAGCTTGGGGGAGAGCTCCCGGATGGTCAGCCGCCGGGCGTTCTCGTAGGCGTTGGCGGTGAGCGGTGCCGGGAAGGCAGGCTCCTGCTCTGGTTCTTCCCGGTGGGCGTTGACTGCCTCCAGCAGCTTGATGATCTCCCCTGCCACCAGACCGTGGCCGTAATCGTTGGGGTGCAGCCCATCAGGGCTGAGCAGGGTGCGGCTGGCATACTTACCGGCATGCAGATCCTTGTAAATGCTGTCCCGGATGCTGACGTGGGGCACACCGTAGTGGTCGCCCACGGCGTTGTGCTCGTCCTGTGACGTCTCGCCGGTATCGTAATAAATGTTGTTCAGCAGCACCACCGCCGGGTGAGAGGGCCATGTGAGCAGCTTGCGGACAACACCCTCGTAAGTCTCCTGCCGGAAGGGGACTTCCAGATCGTTGACACTGAAGTCCACCGCCACAAAATCCGGCTGGTACATCAGCACATCGGTCACGGCACGGGCAACGCCATAGTGGGAGCTGGTGCCACCGATGCCGCCGTTGACATAGTGGAACTTCGACTGCGGAAAGGTATCCACGAACCACTGGTACACCCGGAAAGCGTAGGCATTACCGGGCTGGGTGGAAAGGCTGCCCTGCGTGATGGAACCGCCCAAAAAGGCAATGGTCAACTCCTGCCCTGCTGCGGCACGGCGGAACAGTTCTTTCAAACGAGCAAAATTGGACGTATTCATTCTAAAACTCCTCCCTGATATGCACTATGGATAATTTTTGCCGCCGGACGGCCGGACACGGCGTAGGCACTGACTGCTCTGGTGTCGGCAGGCCAGTCCCACGCGCCAAAGCCCATGACCCACGGACGCTTGGCGCAGGCGGAAAACATTGCCTCATACCAATCTGCCTGTTCCAGATCATTCCGTGTTCCCTTCAGCTCCCAGTTGTTGGGCACAGCAGAAGAGCCGGTGATGTTCATACAGCCTGCCTCGCTGAAGAGGACGGGCTTTTTGTATTTTTGGCTCACCGCCTCGATACGGTCCAGCTGGTTTTCCCAGTCCTTCAGGGGGTAGTAGCCGCTGGAGGCGATGCAGTCCACCGCATCCCACCAATTTACATGATCCTCGCCGTATTTATCGCAGTTATAGCTCACCGGGCCGTGGTACTGCTGCCGCACAGCGGCAATGAGGGCGCGCCACTCTGTTTCCCGGTGCTCGGTCATGGTCATTTCGCAGCCGGTCAGGAACAGCCCACAGCCTTCGGCTTCGGCAAGAGCCGCGTAGTGGGTCTGGAAGGCGGTGTAGTTGGCAAACCATCCGCTCCACTGGGTCTCGCAGGGCACATCGTGGTCAAAAAAGCTGATGCGCGCCCGCCACACGCCGTTGGCACAGTTGACGGTAGGCTTCAGCGCCACCTGCAAGCCCAACTGCTTGGCAAAGCGGATGGCACCGCACAGCTCCTCGTCTGTGGGGGTGGCATCGGTGCGCCAGTCGATCTCCTCACTGTAAGGGCCAGACTGTATTCCAGAGGGCGACAGGATGACCCAGTTGGCGGCGGTGGCTTCCACCATGGCTGCCATGCTGCGTTGGGCATTCTCGCTGCTCAGGTTGCCCCGTCGGGGAAAGGGTGCAAAATTCACCCCGTAAAAGTTGTGTTCCAGCTCCATGAAACCTTCCTCTTTTTTTCTCAAAAATCAACGTCAGATTGCACAACAAGTATAAGACAGTTTTGGAAGTTCCGTCAATATGCCGCTTCATTTTCAGCGTATGGCACAAGGAGAGGGGCAAAGCACTGGTCAACCTGACCCGAAAAAAGCCCCTGCACCGGGAGGTGCAAAGGCTAAACTAAATTTTAGGTTTTTGTTAGCTTACAGATTTAGCTTGCGATTTTGGGTAGAATCTGCTATGCTTCAAGCAAAAACCAACGGGAGGGAACGGAAAATGGAGCAACTTACAACTGCGACGCTGACCCAGCTGCCGCAGGTGCGGGCACTGGGGCGGCACACCGGGCGTGACCCGCTGACCCTGTTCTGGACGGCCAGCGGCATGGAGCTGGAATTTACCGGCAGCGAACTATGGGTGGATCTTTTCGCCGACTATGAGATGGTAGAGCCGTGGGTCAGCGTGGAGCTGAACGGCGCATGGGTGGCACGGTTTGCCGTGAACCCCGGCAAAAGCCGGATCTGTCTTTTCCGGGGCATGACACCGGGCAAGGCAAAGCACCTCCGGCTGTTAAAGGATGTGCAGGCCATGCACGATGACCCGGCGCATCTGTTGCAGATCACCGGGCTGGAATATGCAGGCGGCGAATTTCTGCCCCTGCCGGAGCCGCAGTATCGGCTGGAGTTTGTGGGCGACAGCATCACCAGCGGCGAGGGTGCCATCGGAGCTAAGCCGGAGGAGGACTGGGTGGGAGCCTTTTTCTCTGCGGAGAACCACTACGGCCGCCTGACCGCCGATGCACTGGGAGCCGAATACCGCTGCATCTCGCAAAGTGGCTGGGGCCTCGTGACCGGCTGGGACAACGATGTGCGCCATGTGATGCCGCCCTACTATACGCAGGTGTGCGGTGTAGCGATGGGGCAGCGCAATGCCGCCCTTGGCGCACAGCAGGAAAACGATTTTTCTGCATGGAAACCGGATGCTGTCATCGTCAACTTGGGCACCAACGACACCGGCGCATTCGATAACCCGCCGTGGCAAGACCCTGCCACCGGCAAGCCCCACCAGCTGCGGCGGCTCTCCAATGGAGACTTCCACCCTGCGGACGCCCAAAAAGTGGCAAATGGTGTACAGCATTTTCTGACACTGCTCCGGGCGAAGAACCCCGGGGCAAAGCTGGTGTGGTGCATCGGGATGCTGGGCAGCGAGCTGCTGCCGGTATTGCGGCAGGGCATGGAGCAGTACAAGGCCATTACCGGAGACAGCTCTGTCTATCTGCTGGAGCTGCCCAACACCACGCCGGAAACCGTGGGTGCCCGGCAGCACCCCGGCGCAGAGAACCACCGGCAGGCGGCAAAGGTTCTGACCGCCTTTCTGAGAACGATCCTGTAAAAATGAAAACGGGATGCCGGAGCGTCCGCAGACGCTCCGGCATCCCTAATATAATCTCTATTTTCCGCTAAAGGGGCTGATGCACAAACCTTCGTGCACCAGCCCCTTTTTTATCAGGTAGATTCTCTTCTTACAAAGCCGCCGGGCACGATGACGGTGGGAGCAATGGCAGGCTTATGCGCCATTTTGCGGCGCAGCTGCGCCACCACCGTTTTTGCCATGCCGTCCAAGTCCACCCGGTAGCTGGTGAGCTGGGGGCTGCAAAGAGTGGAATAGCGGTAGTCGTCGTAGCCGGTCACTGCCACATCCTGCGGCACCCGGTAGCCGTTGCGCTTGAGGGTCTCCACCAGATTATAGGCCACCGCATCGCAGTTGCAGACAAAGGCGTCCGGCATTTCATGAGGCAGAGAGAACGGCACGAACTTACCCTGATCGTCCCGGTCCTCCAGCCGCCAGTCGTCCCGGATGGGCAGCCCGGCACGGAGCATCGCCTTGACGTAGCCCAGATACCGGTCCATGATGGAACTGGTGGACAGCACGCTGCCAACAAAGCCGATGTTCCGCCGCCCGGTGGAGATAAGGTGCTCGGTCATAGTGTAGCTGCCGCTGGTGTTGTCGCTGAGCACGCAGTCGGCGGCAATAGCATCATCGTAGAAGTCCAGCAGCATAAAGGGCACCCCGGTCTGCACCGCCGTAGCAAGGTAGCGGCGGCTGATCTCGCCCATAAAAATCAGGCCGTCCACCTTCCGGTTTACAAGGAAGGTGGGCATATTGCAGCTTTTTTCTGCCTGCGGCAGAACGATCTCCATCAGAACCGAGATGTCCTGCTCGGTGGCAGCTTTCAACACGGCACGGTACAGATTGGAATAAAAGGCATTCTCGTTGAAAAAGCGGTCTGCCACCAGAATACCGATGCTCTCGCCGCCGGGGTGGGCGTTGGTCCGGGCGGGGGGCTGGTAGCCCATCTCCTCAGCGGTGGCAACGATCTTGGCACGCATCTCGGCGCTTACGCCCTCCTTCCCTGCCAAACCCTTGGAAACGGAAACGGTGCTGATGCCCAGCCGCTGTGCAATGTCCGCCATGCGTACTGCTTTTGCCATGTTCCTGACCAGCTTTCTTCTTGATTTGGTTATGAGGTAAATAAAATTCCGATTAACTTTATAACTAGCATAACAGTTTTCGGTAGTTTCGTCAATAAAGACCTTTGAAAAGCCTTCAAGCTAGCCATTATTTAGGATAATTTTCTCTATTTTGTTAGCTAATAAAACATTTTAAGTTTAATTTTCGTGTTGTATCCCGGATTTGCAGGTCAGTTTTCACAAGAAAATCGCCGAATTGCCACCAAAACACCGAATCTTTTGGGTGATATTGACAGTGCGCTGTGAAAAGACTATACTCAAATCACGGGAAGCGAGAGTTATCAATTAGCTAAATCAAGCTAACGGAAGCTTTCGCAAATCAGAAAAAGGTTCCACATAAAGAAGGAGGACATTCCTATGCGTAAGATCAATCGCCGTAACTTCCTGAAGGTCACTGGTGTGTTGGCCGCAGCCTCTGCTCTTGCCGCCTGCGGCGGCAGCAGCACTTCTACCGCCGGCTCCACCGGCAGCACCGCCGGTTCCGCTGCCGGCGCTGACGGTGCAAAGGCTTACAATGAGCTGACCGTTGGCACCGACAACACCGACCTGAAGGCCGATCTGAAGTTCGTCAGCCACCGCACCGACCTCATCGAGGACGGCACCTTTGACGGCTACGTTGCCGCATTCCAGAAGCTGTATCCCAACATCACCATCAAGTACGAGGGCATCACCGACTATGCCACCGACATGACCACCCGTCTGACTTCCAACGACTGGGGTGATCTGTGCATGATCCCCACCAACATCCCCCTGACCGAGTTGGGCGACTACTTTGAGCCTCTGTGCGCACTGAGCGACATTGAGAACGATTACAACTTCGCTTCCAACCGCGCTTATAACGGCAGCGTGTACGGCATCCCCTCCACCGGCAATGCACAGGGCATCGTCTACAACAAGAAGGTCTTTGAGGCTGCCGGCATCACCACCCTGCCCAAGACCCCGGACGAGTTCCTGGATGACCTGCAGAAGATCAAGGACTACGATCCTTCCATTGATCCCCTGTACACCAACTACGCCGCCGGCTGGACCATGACCGCATGGGATGCTTACACCAGCGGCGGCGCAACCGGCGACCCGAACTGGATGAACATTACCATGCCCCAGACCAAGGATCCGTTCCAGAAGGGCATTCTGGGTGCGGACGATATGGGTCCCTACGCTGTGTACTACATCCTGTACGAAGCAGTGAAGCGCGGCCTGACCGAGGCCGACCCCACCACCACCGACTGGGAGGGCTCCAAGCCCCGCATCAATAACGGCCAGATCGGTGCCATGGTTCTGGGCAGCTGGGCCATCGTGCAGATGCAGGCCGCCGGTGACCACGCCGACGACATTGGCTATATGCCGTTCCCCATCACCGTCAAGGGTACCCAGTACGCCAGCGCAGGTGCAGACTACTGCTACGGTGTGAACAAGAACACCACCGATGACAAAAAGCTGGCTGCCATGCTCTACATCAAGTGGCTGACCGAAAGCTCCAACTTTGCTTATGATCAGGGCGGTGTGCCGGTGCTGAAGAGCCAGGAATACCCCGATACCCTGAAGGCATTCGACGGCATCGACCTGGTCGAGGATGCTCCCGCCCCCGCAGAGCTGGCAGACCTTGCCACCGAGGTGCAGCAGGAGGCTGAGCTGATGCTGAATGCCGACCAGACCCACGTCATGCGTGTGGTGGAGGCTGGCATCAACGGCGACGAGACTCTGGACGACATCGTGGCCGACTGGAACGCTGCATGGGACGCAGCTGTGGATGCCTGCGCACCGCAGTAATCGATCTATCGTTATAAATCAGCAGGGCGGGCCCGTGTCCGCCCTGCTTTTGGTGAAAGGAGGTCTTTTACATGGCATCTTCCGCAACCGTATCCGCGCCTAAAAAGCGCAAGAGCTTCAGCGAATACTTTCACAGTATGCGCGGCCAGCAGCTCATCGTCACGCTGGTGTTCCTGTTCGTTCCGCTGGTGCTGCTGTTCATGTTCACCTATCTGCCCTTCTTCAAAATGGTGGAGTTCAGTTTCTTCAAAATGAAGTACATCGGCAGACGTACCTTTGTGGGTCTGCAGAACTACATCTCGGTCTTTACCCGCAAAGACTGCTTCCATGCTCTGAGCCTGAGCCTTTACTACATGGTAGGCTCGGTGGTGCAGATGGCGCTGGCGCTGCTGTTTGCCACCATCCTGAGCTTCAAGTGCAAGGGCAGCAAGTTCTTCCGTGGTGCACTGTACTTTCCCTGCCTCATCTGCGGCATCTCGGTGGGCTTCATCTTCAAGTTCTTCTTCACCCACGGCTTTGTGCTGGATACCCTGCTGAGCTGGGTGGGCTTCAACGTAGATAAGCTGCCCTTCTGGCTCCGGGATGAGTCCATCAACAACGTCGTGCTGGTGGCCTGCTCCATCTGGAAATACATCGGTCAGAACATCGTCATGTTCATCGGTGCTATCGCTTCTGTGGACCCCGTTCTATACGAGGCTGCTGAGATCGACGGTGCCAACGCATGGCACCGCTTCAAGGACATCATCCTGCCCTCCATCAGCACCATCGTGGTGCTGAACCTCATCATCTCGGTGTCCGGCGCACTGTCCGCCTTCGAGATGCCCTATGTTGTCACCGGCGGCGGCTTCAACACCTCCACCTACTTCGTGGTCATGGACAAGATCGCCCATACCGACCAGAAGGTGGGTCTTGCATCCGCCATGGCTGTGGTTCTGCTGCTGCTCATCGTGATCGTCACCTACGCCCAGAAGGCTGTGGAAAAATGGCTGGAAAACCGCAGCAGCGGCGTAACCAAGTGAAAGTGAGGCAGAACGTATGAACGCAATCAAAATGAAGCGCATCCTCATCAATATCTGCAAGTATGTGCTGCTGATCTTTGCCGCTTTCGTGGCACTGGTGCCCATCGTGTCCTGTATCTTCACCGCCTTTAAGACGGAGGAAGAGTATGCCAGCACCAACGTCATCACCCTGCCCAAGAGCTTTTTGAACTTCGATAACTTCATCATCGCATGGAACAAGGCCAACATGGGCAAGGCGTTCCTCAACAGCTTTATTATCCTGATCTGCGTGCTGGCAGGCAGCATTATGATCAGCGCCATGCTGGCTTATGTACTGAACCGGTTCAAGTTCCCCGGCAATAAGCTGATCCGCAACCTGTTCACCATTGCCACCCTGATCCCCGGCATCGCCTCCCAGGTCACGGTGTACCAGATCATGACTGCTCTGCATCTGGTAAACTCCATGCCCGGCTACATCATCCTGATGATGGGCACAGACGTTATCACCATCTATATCTTTTTGCAGTTCTTCGAGAACCTTTCCTCCACGCTGGACGAAAGCGCCATTCTGGATGGCTGCACCTACTTTGGTGTGTTCTTCAAGATCCTGCTGCCCCTGCTGAAGCCCGCCATCGTCACCAGCGCCATCCTGAAGGGTGTGTCCACCTACAACGAATACTACATGGCAAACCTGTATCTGCAGGATAAGACCAAGTATCAGGTGGTTGCTACCTCGCTGTATGTGTTCTCCGGCCCCATGGGCAACCAGTACAACTACATCTGCGCCGGTGTCATCATCACCATCATCCCCGCCCTTATCGTGTTCCTGCTGTGTCAGGATCAGATCTACAGCGGCATGGCTGCCGGTGCGGTCAAAGGCTAAAATTGCGACATCCACATTTTTCCTTCATCATCTGCTGCTTCTCCCGGTTTCTGTGCAGGAGCCGGGAGAATACAGCAGAAGGGAAACAAACAATCTTCTATTACAGGAGTTTATCTTATGAGCAACGTAAAAATGTTCTGCGATGCACTGCCCAACATCCCCTGGCAGGAAAAGCCTGCCGATGTTACCGCCCCGGTGTGGCGGTACAACGAGAACCCCATCATCGACCGCAACCCTGTGGAAGGGGTGGCACGCATCTTCAACAGTGCCGTGGTGCCCTACGAGGGCAAGTTCATCGGCGTGTTCCGTGGCGAGCAGATCGACGGCATCCCCTACATCTATCTGGGACGCAGCGAGGACGGCATCCACTGGAACTTTGACAAGGACAAGATTCCCTTCGTCAACGAAAAGGGCGAGCCGTTTATGCCGGTGTACGCCTACGATCCCCGTCTTGTGAAGGTGGAGGACACCTACTACATCATCTGGTGTCAGGACTTCTACGGTGCGTCCATCGGCATCGCCAAGACCACCGACTTCAAGACCTTTGTCCGCATCGAGAACCCCTTTATCCCCTTCAACCGCAACGCCGTGCTGTTCCCCCGGAAGATCAACGGCCTGTACACCCTGCTGAGCCGCCCGTCTGACAGCGGCCACACCCCCTTTGGTGACATCTTCCTGAGCCAGAGCCCGGATATGGAGTTCTGGGGCCGTCACCGCCATGTGATGAGCAAGGGCTCCAACTGGTGGGAGAGCGTGAAGATCGGCGGCGGTGCTGCCCCCATTGAGACCAGCGAGGGCTGGCTGCTGTTCTACCACGGCGTTACCGGCACCTGCAATGGCTTCGTCTACTCCATCGGCGGTGCCATTCTGGATAAGGACGAGCCCAGCAAGGTACTGTACCGCTGCGGCAACTTCCTGCTGACCCCGGAAAAGTGGTACGAGGAGCGTGGCTTTGTGCCCAACGTCTGCTTCCCCTGCGCCACCCTGCAGGATGCCGACACCGGCCGCATCGCTCTGTACTATGGCTGCGCCGACAGCTATGTCGGTCTGGCCTTCACCACCGTAGACGAGGTGGTGGATTACATCAAGACCCACGATAACGCAGGCCCCACCGACCACGAGGTGGGCATCCGCTAAGCGTCAAGCGTAACCCTCTCTGTCAATGCTTTCGCATCGCCATCTCTGCAAAAAGAGATTTTACGTCCCCTACCGGGCGCTGGCACGGCGCAAGCCGTGACCGAGAGGGTTTTACTTTGTACAGAAAGGAAGTTCTGTATTATGTCTTCCATCAAACAGGCAGCAGAAGAAATGCTGCTGCAAACCATCATTCCCTTCTGGAAAGGGCTGCGGGACGAGGAAAACGGCGGCTTTTACGGCTACATGGATTTTGACCTGAAGCTGGATAAAAAAGCCGAAAAGGGCTGCATCCTGAACAGCCGCATTCTGTGGTTCTTCTCCGAGGCTGCCATGCTGACCGGCCGGACAGACCTTGCCGAGGATGCCCGCCACGCCTACCAGTTCTTCCTGAAAAACTGCTACGACGAGGCAAACGGCGGCGTGTACTGGAGCTGCGATTACACCGGCAAGCCGCAGGACACCACCAAGCACACCTACAATCAGGGCTTTGCCATCTATGCCCTTTCCGCTTACTACCGGCTGACCAAAGACCCCGTTGCGCTGACCTACGCAAAAAAGATCTTTCATCTCATCGAGCAGCACTGCACCGACAGCGAGGGCTATCTGGAGGCCTTTACCATCGACTGGAAGCCGGAGAGCAACGAAAAGCTCTCGGAAAACGGTGTCATGGCGGCAAAGACCATGAACACCCTGCTCCATGTGTTCGAGGGTTACGCAGGGCTTTATCAGGCAAGCCGTGACCCGGAGGTGGAAAAGGCTCTGCGCCGCATCCTTGATATCTACGAGCACAAGATTTACAGCCCGGAACTGCACCGGCAGCTGGTGTTCTTTGACCAGCACTACAACTCTATCATCGATTTGTACAGCTACGGCCACGATATCGAGTCCAGCTGGCTCATCGACTGGGGCTGCGATTTACTGGGCGATGCAGCGCTTTCCAAGCGCATCCATGCCATCAACTCCGACCTTGCCGCCCACATCTACAAGGAAGCTTACATTGACCACTCGGTGGTCAACGAGTGCGACCGCGGCAAGGTGGACACCACCCGTGTGTGGTGGGTGCAGGCCGAATCCGTGCTGGGCTTCGTGAACGAATACAACAAGAGCGGCGATGCAAAATACCGCGATGCCGCCGCCGATATTTACCACTACATCTGCAATGTGATGGTGGACAAACGCCCCGGCAGTGAATGGTTCTGGGAGGTGGACGCAGACGGAAAACCGTCCAGCCGCAAGCCCATCCTTGAGCCGTGGAAGTGCCCCTACCACAACGGCAGAATGTGCATGGAACTGATAAGGAGGAATCCCGATGTCACAGTCTAAACTCCACCCCGAATACCTGCGCCAGAAGGCTTTGCAGGATGCCTACCTGGCCCGCAAAAACAAAAAGACCGATTTCTACAACGGCATCTACGACCGGTGGGAAAACCCGGTGCTGACCCGCGAATCCATCCCGCTGAGCTGGCGGTTCGATCTCGACCCGGAGACGAACCCCCACTTTATGGAGCGTCTGGGCGTGAACGCCGTGTTCAACTCCGGTGCCATCAAGCTGAACGGCAAGTATTACCTTGTGGCGCGCATCGAGGGCAACGACCGCAAGAGCTTTTTCGGCGTGGCAGAAAGCGACAGCCCGGTGGAGGGCTTCCACTTCTGGGAAAAGCCCATCCTGCTGCCGGACACCTGCCCGGAGGAGACCAACGTCTACGATATGCGCCTGACCCAGCACGAGGACGGCTGGATCTACGGCGTGTTCTGCTCCGAGAGCAAGGACAACAGCGTGAACGACCTGTCCGCTGCCGTGGCTGCCGCAGGCATCGTCCGCACCAAAGACCTCAAGACTTGGGAGCGTCTGCCGAACCTTGTCACCAAGCGCAGCCCCCAGCAGCGCAATGTGGATCTGCTGCCGGAGTTCGTCAACGGCAAGTACGCCTTCTACACCCGCCCCATGGATGACTTCATCGACACCGGCTGTAAGGTTATTACTCCGGACAATGCACAGGAGTATCTGGACAAGCTGAAGAGCCTGGTATAAGCATCATTTTCTGATCCCTCACTCTCACTCTCGCACTTGGGAAAACGCTCCAATGTTCCTCCCATCCTTCATGTCATTAAGACATACTCTATAATATTTTTATTCTCTCTCTTTTAACTAACCCATAAGTTTTCTTCTCATATTGCTGGAAAAGCCGCTTATGCGGCTTTTCCTATACCCCGATTCGGTTTGGCGAAAGGATATTTGACCAATGTATCAGATTTTGAAAAAGCAAACGCTGAACGCAAACACCAAGCTGATGGTGATCGAGGCACCGCACGTTGCCCGCAAGGCAGAGCCGGGTCAGTTCATCATCCTGCGTGTCAGCGCAGAAGGCGAGCGTATTCCGCTCACGATCGCAGATTTTGACCGCGAAAAGGGTTCTGTTACGATCATTTTCCAGGAGGTCGGCGCAACGACGATGGCGCTCGGCGCACTGAATGAGGGCGACTGCCTGCATGATTTTGTCGGTCCGCTCGGCAAGGCGAGCGAGCTTGAGGGTCTCAAGAAGGTCGCTGTTGTCGGCGGCGGTCTGGGCTGCGCGATCGCATATCCGCAGGCCAAGAAGCTGCACGAAATGGGCGCTGAGGTTGACCTGATCGCCGGTTTCCGCAACAAGGACATCATCATCCTCGAGGACGAGATGAAGAACGCCTGCACCAACCTGCACATCGTGACCGATGACGGCTCGAACGGCCGCAAGGCTCTGGTTACGCAGGTGCTCAAGGAGCTGATCGACGCGGGCAACCAGTACGATGCCGTTATCGCCATCGGCCCGATGATTATGATGAAGTTTGTCTGCGAGACCACCCGCCCGTACGGCATCAAGACCATCGTTTCCATGAACACCATCATGGTAGACGGCACCGGCATGTGCGGCGGCTGCCGCCTGACCGTTGGCGGCGAGACCAAGTTCGCATGCGTTGACGGCCCGGATTTCGACGGTCACCTCGTTGATTTTGACAGTGCAATGCGCCGCGGTGCCATGTACAAGGCACAGGAGCGCGCGGCGGTAGAGCGCCGCGAGGAGCATTGCAATCTGTTCAAGAAGGAGGTCAAGTAATCATGCCGAATATGAATCCGAAGAAGTGCCCGATGCCCGAGCAGGCGCCGGACGTCCGCAATAAGAACTTTGAAGAGGTAACGCTCGGCTACACCGCTGAAATGGCGGTCGAGGAAGCACAGCGCTGCCTGAACTGCAAGAACAAGCCCTGCATGACCGGCTGCCCAGTACAGGTTAAGATTCCGGAGTTCATCGCTCTGGTTGCCGAGGGCAAGTTCCTCGAAGCGGCTGCCAAGATCAAGGAGACCTCCGCTCTTCCCGCTGTCTGCGGCCGTGTCTGCCCGCAGGAGAGCCAG
>OHXK01000816.1_pt1 | contig 13080 bp, 10 predicted proteins | sample 1579921 | NCBI WGS metagenome assembly OHXK01 (sample SAMEA3882551, study PRJEB24775) | human gut metagenome | biome: human-associated habitat; feature: intestine environment; material: feces | place: Netherlands | collected 2009/2010 | reverse complement strand
CGTAACGGGGAGCTTGCCATTTTGCAGGCTGAGAGTAGACAAAATGCGTCTTGACCCATAACCTGATTTGGATAATGCCAACGTAGGGATATACTATACGTGTTTTTCTTGTACAAAAAAACATGCGGATATGTCTTTTACAGGCATATCCGCATGTTTGGTATAGTGGAATTTTTTCTGCTATTCCTTATAAAAAGGAGCGAGAATATGCTGAAAGAATGTTTCGACAACGTAAGAAAATCAGTACCACTTGTACACAACATCACAAACTATGTGACTGTCAATGATGTAGCCAATATCATTTTGGCATGCGGTGCAAGCCCAATCATGTCCGATGAACCAGATGATGTTACGGACATTACCTCCATATGCAGCAGCTTAAACATCAACATTGGTACGCTGCATAAATCCAGCATTGAAGCAATGTATCTAGCTGGAAAAAGAGCAAACGAACTTGGTCATCCTATCCTTTTAGATCCAGTAGGTGCCGGTGCTTCTGCACTTCGCACAAATACTGCCATTGGTCTTATGGAACAATTGCAGCTGACTGTAATCCGCGGAAACATCTCCGAAATTAAGACACTTGCCAATGGTAATGGCACAACAAAGGGTGTTGACGCTGATGTTGCTGATAAAGTCACAGATGATACCTTGGATGAGGCTATTCTGTTTGTAAAAAAATTTGCTGCGCAAAGTAAAGCAATTATCGCTGTTACCGGTGCTATTGATCTTGTCAGCGATGGTACACGCTGCTACGTGATTAGAAATGGCCGTCCAGAGATGGGACAGATTACTGGAACTGGCTGTCAGCTTTCTGGTCTTATGACCGCATTTGTCGCTGCTAATCCATCTAATCAGCTTGACGCCGCTGCTGCTGCTGTCTGCGCAATGGGTCTTGCAGGTGAGATCGGCTACAGCCACATGAAAGACGGCGATGGCAACTCAACTTACAGAAACCGCATTATTGATGCTATTTACAACATGGACGGTGATTCATTAGAGAAGGGAGCTAAATATGAAGTGCGCTGATAAAGACCTTCTTTTATATGCTGTCACTGATCGCTACTGGCTTGGCGAGCGAACTCTTCACGATGTCGTTAAGGAAAGTCTTGACGGCGGCGTTACATTTGTACAGCTTCGCGAAAAGCATTTAGACCAGGCTCATTTTCTTGAGGAAGCAAAAGATTTAAAGATGCTTTGCAAATCATACAATGTTCCTTTTGTGATTAACGACAACGTTGATATAGCACTTGAAATGGATGCTGACGGCGTGCATGTCGGACAAAGCGATATGGAAGCTGGCGATGTGCGTGCCAAGCTTGGTCCTGACAAAATTATCGGCGTGTCAGCGCAGACTGTTGAACAGGCAGTTCTGGCAGAAAAACGCGGAGCTGATTATCTTGGTGTTGGCGCTGTTTTTCCTACCAGTTCCAAGGATGATGCAACAGAGGTCTCCTATGAGACATTAAAAGCTATCTGTCAGGCAGTTTCCATTCCCGTCATTGCAATTGGCGGCATTACAAAAGACAATGTGGCAGAATTATCTGGCAGCGGCATCTGCGGAATTGCCGTTATCAGTGCCATTTATGGTCAAAAAAATATAAAGGATGCAGCTGCGAACCTTAAAATGGCAGTTAAAAAAATAATCGATTAACACCATTATGCGGTCTGTTGGGGGCACCACCTCAGATCGCACTACAAAACGTTAATGAAAAAGGAGAATTTTATTATGAAAACAGCATTAACGATCGCAGGAAGTGACTCCTGCGGAGGCGCCGGCATTCAGGCAGATATCAAAACAATGATGGCAAATGGCGTATATGCTATGAGCGCCATCACTGCTTTGACTGCACAAAATACAACCGGCGTGACTTCTATTTTAAATGCAGATTCTAAATTTTTAGGAGAAGAGCTTGACGCAGTTTTTACTGACATTTATCCAGATGCTGTAAAAATTGGCATGGTTTCAGAAAGTGATCTGATCCGCATAATTGCATCAAAGCTTCGCCAATACAATGCCAAAAACATTGTTGTAGATCCTGTTATGGTGGCTACAAGCGGCGCAAAGCTTATCAGCGACGATGCCATTGATACGCTAAAGCAGGAATTATTTTCACTTGCTGATGTGCTTACGCCAAATATTCCAGAAGCCGAGGTTCTGACTGGACGAACTATCTCTAATGCCGAGGAAATGATTGATGCAGCAAAGATGATTTCAGAAACATACAACTGCGCAGTATTATGCAAGGGTGGGCACACCATAAATGATGCCAACGATCTTTTATATGTAAACAATACTTATCGCTGGTTTTACGGAAAGCGTATTAAAAATCCTAATACACATGGCACTGGATGCACATTGTCCTCCGCAATCGCATCAAATCTTGCAAAGGGATTTGATCTCGAGACATCTGTATGCCGCGCAAAGGACTATATCTCTGGGGCATTATCTGCAATGCTTGACCTTGGAAAAGGAAGCGGTCCTATGGATCACGGCTTTGCAATCGATAATATTTACACAAAGGAGGCTGACATCTAATTATGGAAAAGAAAACTTCTCTGTTTGAAAATGGTTTAATCTGGTTTGGTGCCGGTGTTTCGATTGCAGAAATTCTGACAGGTACCTACTTCGCTCCTCTTGGCATGGCAAAGGGTCTCGCTGCAATTTTAATTGGTCATGTAATTGGATGTGTTTTATTATTTTTATCAGGTGTTATTGGCGGAACACTTAGAAAAAGCGCAATGGAAACAGTAAAAGACAGTTTCGGCATTCATGGTGGTCAGCTATTCGCAATTTTAAATGTACTTCAGCTTGCCGGATGGACTGCAATTATGATTTATGACGGTGCACTGGCTGCACAGGGAATTTTCCAGGCTGGTCAATGGATCTGGTGTCTTTTGATTGGTGTTTTAATTATTGTCTGGATCCTGATTGGAATCACCAATCTTGGAAAATTCAATACAGTCGCAATGGCTGCCCTCTTTATTCTGACACTTATCTTAGCAAAAGTAATTTTCTTTAACGGATCTGCCTCTGTAGTTCAAGATGAAGCAATGTCATTTGGCGCTGCTGTAGAACTTGCTGTCGCAATGCCTCTTTCATGGCTTCCGCTTATCAGTGACTACACACGCGAAGCAAAACAGCCAGTTAAAGCAACTGCTGTCAGCGCGATTGTATATGGTATCGTAAGCTGCTTTATGTATCTGATCGGTATGGGTGCTTCTATTTTTACTGGTGAGAGCGACATTGCTCAGATTATGGTAAAAGCCGGACTTGGCGCTGCCGGTCTTCTGATTGTTGTATTTTCTACTGTAACAACAACATTTCTTGATGCCTACTCCGCAGGTATTTCAAGTGAATCTATTGTATCTGGAATAAAGGGAAATTATGTAGCTATTGCCATAACTATTATTGGAACTATCGCGGCTATTGTATACCCGATGGATGATATCACTAATTTCCTCTATCTGATCGGATCTGTTTTTGCTCCGATGATTGCTATTCAGATTGCAGACTTCTACATTTTAAAGAAAAAATCTGCTGATAAGCTGTTTCAATGGCGCAATCTGTTTATATGGCTGATTGGTTTTATCCTGTACCGTATTCTTATGCGTATAGATATCGTGTGCGGAAATACACTGCCTGATATGCTGATTACAATCGCACTTTGCCTTATTGCTGCAAAAATAGTAAAAGAAAAAAATTAAAATTTTAGGGAGGCAATTATGAATCAAAATTATAATGCACTCATTTTAAAATCAGTTAAAATCACTGCTGGCGCAATTTTAGCCATTCTTTTTGCCTCCTTTCTAAACTTAAAGTACAGCGCGACAGCTGGCATTATCACAATTTTAAGCATTCAAAATACAAAAAAGGAAACCATACAGACTGCACTTGCAAGAGGCGAAGCCTTTTGCTGTGCACTGTTAGTTTCCTTTTTATGTTATAATTTTTTCGGCTATACAACGGCAGCTTTTGGCATCTATCTATTAATATTCACAACACTTTGCCTCATAATGAAGTGGTCATCAGCAATCGCCATGGATTCTGTTCTCATTACACATTTTTTAGCTGAAAAAACAACGAATATTCCAATGATTGCAAATGAGATCAGTCTGTTTTTAATCGGTGCTGGAATTGGAGTCCTTCTTAATCTTAGTCTTCGTCCAAAGGAAAATGCATGGAAAGATAAAATGGCAGAGGCAGATGAGTCCATTCGTGCCATTATCCAAAGAATGGCAGAACGCATCAGAACACTAGATCGTACAAACTACGATGGTTCCTGCTTTCTTTTGCTTGACAAACAGCTAGGTAACGCAAAAAGCCTTGCACTCACAAACATGGATAATACACTTGGCACACCGTCATGCGCAGAACTTGACTATGTACAAATGCGCGAATTTCAAAGTCAGGTGCTTCGTCAAATATACAACAGCATTCAGATGATTGCATATCTTCCAGACCAAGCTCCAATCATAGCTGATTTTTTTGAAAGAATCAGTAAAGAATATGCAAAAACAAATGATGTGAAATCACTTCTTGATACACTTCATGAATTGATTATTTCCATGAAAAATGAAAAACTCCCCACAAAACGTGAGGAGTTTGAAAGCCGAGCTGTTCTTTTCTATATTTTAAAGCAGCTTGAAGAATTTCTTATTTTAAAACGAAATTTTGTCGAGCGCTGGCACTAATTTTTATCATCTGGAATCAGCCATAACCGTTTTGCAGCCGTCTTTGCTTCGCTTCTTCGGCTTACATCAAGCTTTGTCAAAATATGGCTCACATGTGTTTTAACAGTTGGAAGCTTTATATCCATAATTTGCCCAATCTGTGCATTGCTTTTGTCTGCACAGATAAGACGAAGAATCTGAAGCTCTGTTGCTGTAAGTTCATTTTCCATTGACAGATGCGGTTGCAAAAAATCAGGATAAAATGATGCCTCTACTCTTACATCTTTTATCAGCCGCGCAAACCATTCATCATCATTTTTATACTCTGTCTGTTCAAGTAGTGAAAGCACTGCGGCTCCATATACACTTATAGTTCGTATAAAACCAAACTCCTGCGCCGCATCAAGGGCTGAATTTAATTTTTCCTTCCAAATAGAATCCTTTTTTCTGTACAATGCAATCGCCTCTAGCACATTAATATGAATCCCATCTATATATCTTGAACACTCCCTACAATATGACTCCAATGGTGCGAGTGTCAAAAGTGCTGCATCTGGCATTCCGAGTGCAAGCTCTGCCATCGCCTGTGTAAGATATTGATAACGCTTTAAAACATTTAATTTAAGCGGATCTTTTGGTGCCTTCTCCCGGTACCACACCTGTACACGCTCAAGATCATCCATATGAATCCAAATACGGCAGAGTACTGCATCTATATTATGGAAGAAACGCGTATGACCATTTTCCTCAAAACGCTCTCGAATCATCTGTACTGTCCGAAGCGCATCCTCTGCACGTCCTAATGCAATCTGGCTGCGCGCCAATAAACCAACAATTGCAAACTCAATATCCGGCGTTCCCTTTTTTTGTACCTCTCCAAGCTGAGAAACAAGCAAAAGAATACGCCCAGAAATATCCTCGCCCTTTTCAAATTTACTCTCTGCAATTGCACAGTCTGCCAGACCTACTCCGTCCTTTCCCAAAACAGCCTCTACTGGAATGCGCATTGTCTGATAAAGAAGATCATCTATTTTGCTCCACGGTGAAAAATCCTTACCTCCATTCATAATACTTGGAAGCGTGCTTGTCACTGAAAATGGCGGAAGTTTCACTTCTCTATTAGTAATCAATCTAAATACAGATGGAATAATCTGAATCATTTTGTCAGTTTTTCTCTGAGGAAGTGAAATATCCAGCCATGCAATTCGACTTTTGATCTGACGAAGCACAGCATCCTGCTTTTTACACTTTGCTGCAAATTGTTCCAGCTCATGATACCAGCGCTCCGAATTCTCATAATCTGTATTCAGCGCGCAAAGCATACTCATTCCCTGCATCAGTGACGGTGATTCTAAGATTTCTGACTCTGGCAAACTGCGGTAATATTTTTCCATCTCACTATAATGTCCCATTCCAGGATGACGCTCTCCGTTTCGAATCAAAATTTCCGACACCTTTGAGTGATCTTTTCCTCTGCTGTAACAATCAAGCGCCTTTTCATAATCTCCATTTAACTCATAATACATGCCGCCTCTCACAAGCACTGCATTTTTCTTTTGCGAACTATATTTGCGCTCAAGCTCCCATAAAAGGAAATCACGAAATTGCGGCCAAAAACGAAATTTATGGATTCCATCATAAAGAAGCATTGTTGTGTTTTTCTGAATCCAGTCTAACAGTTCGCTTGTACTAGGATCACCGCTGACCATTCTCGCCAGCTCATAATCAAAATTATCAAATGACGCCAATTCAAGCAGGAGACGGCGTATTGGAAAATCAAAGCGATGGTAAATTGCTGCCTCAAAATAAAGAAACACCTCATGATATACTTCCTTTATAATGTCTGAATTATATACACGCTGACCATCTGCATGATTGATACATTGAAGTGTAGCAGCAACACCTAAAGGATATCCTATTGACTCTTTAAGCATTTCATTAATTTCACTATCTGTCAGCTTAATATTATATTTAAAAAGCATCTGCCGAATATCATCTCTGTCAAACAAAAAATCACGTACACCAATAACTATCATATCACCAGTATACTGAAATGCCCTAAACACACCTGGCGCAACACCGCGCGACAGCAACACGAACTTTTTCTGCGGATTGTCACGAATTATTTCATTTAATTTTTGTAAATCTTCATCCTCCTGAAATTCCTGAAGATCATCAATCACCACAATGTCTCGATTTAGTTTTATCTCTGGCAGCATTCCTTCTGACTCCAAGCCACTTATTAATTCAAATTTTTTTTCGCGCAGAAGTTCAAAAGCCACCGTGGTTTTTCCAAATCCACATGGTGCACCAAAGTACAAAATGCGTCCATGATCCATAAACTCATCAAATTTAGTTTTTATTGTCTTTTTTATAATCACATATCTATCCACAGAATCCTCCTCTCTTTTTAGTTAATAGTTACGGTTTTTATAAATAAAATACGGCTTTCTAGCCAACTTTAATTTAAATTATACCGCTTTTATAAAAAAAGTAAATCATCCTAAAGTATTAAAAATGATAAAAAGGCTGATCCACTTTCGCGAATCAGCCTCCTGGGTGTGTGTCAAATATGGGAAACCAGCGTAATTAATCTGCAAGCTCAGTAGAAATTTCCTCGGAAGGCTCCTCATAAGATGCAATGCTGGTGTAGTACAGCGAAGCAACATTTTTCACAACATCGCGAAGTGATGCAAAGCTTTCAGGTGATGTAAACTCAGCAAATTCTCCATCAGTAATGGAAGCAATACCAAGCTGAACACCAATTGCATCCTCACCTTCTGCCGTTGCTGAAAGATCTAGCAGTACTGCAGATACGCCATCTGCGGAATCAATAGAAAGTGTACCCTCAAAAGCAGCATACTCTAATGCTGATGAAAGAAGCTCAGCAAATGAAATATCAGAAGACTCATCTGATCCCATAGAAAACTCTTCCTCAACACCAGCAAGTAACGCATCTACCAGTTCAGAAACAAGTGCAACACTATCTTCCTCTGAAAGCTCAGGATCAGCTTCTCTAAATCCCTCTGCTGCTGCCAGTATGTAATCAGAAACAAATTCAAGTCCTTCTATGTCTTCTTCTGCGGATTCACCATCTGTTCCTTCTACAGATGCCATTGCCTCATCAATACTCTGAGCGATTGTAAGAAGAGTATCATTGTTGATTGCGATCTGGACACCAGTATCAGTTTCAACAGTCTCTAAATCTGCCAGATTATCAGTAATTGCTGTCAAAATTGTATCAAGCTGACCATCATCTGATGCTGTCGGAGCAGGTATTTCAAGCCAAGACTCTGTAATTCCTACCATAGAAAGCAGCTCAGTCATACTGTCATCTGCTGTAAGCTCACTATATATGTTTACAATCTCTTCTACATTTAAATAAACATCCTCACCACATACACGAAGCACATCATCAAAACCATAAACAACAGGTTCTTCTGTGCCCATCATTGATGCTGGGAGAGTCACTGATACAGAAAAAGAGCTGTCTCCACTTTCATTATAAACAGCTGTGATATCAGCACTCAGCGTTTCTCCATCCTGTGTAAGAGAAAGTGAAATCATATCGCCATAAGTTACAGGTGTCTGTGCTGCCTCGTCTGCAAAGATTACACCTGCCGGGCTCATCGCAAGGATACCACTCATCATCGCTGCTAACGTTCTTCTCATCTTCATAAAGAAATCCTCCAATCAAATTAACTAGTACTAGTTATTTTTTGTTTTTACTGTACTTTTCATTATAGAGAACTTCTAAAAAATGTAAATCATACCAAAGTATGATATCACATTTTTTCCAAAAACGCATATTGACTCATATACAATTCCTTATAATAGCCATCCTTTGCCATCAGCTCATCATGCGTACCCTTCTCCAAGATATTTCCCTGATCAATATACATGATACAGCTTGAACTTTTAATAGTTGACAGACGATGGGCAATGATAAAGGAAGTTCTGCCCTTTAATAATTCCTGAAGACCCTGCTGTAAAAGTAACTCTGTCTCTGTATCTATGCTTGATGTTGCCTCATCGAGAATCAAAATCTTAGGATCGGCAAGCAGCGCTCTCGCGAAGGAAATAAGCTGTCTTTGTCCTGCCGACAGACGGCTTCCGCGCTCATTTACCTGAGTCTGGTAGCCATTTTCCATACTCATAATAAAGTCATGCGCACAAACTGTCTTCGCTGCTCTGATTACATCTTCATCGCTTGCTTCCCTGTTTCCATAGCGGATGTTATCCATTATTGTTCCTGAGAAAATAAAGCTGTCCTGCATCATAACGCCCATCTGTTTTCTCAGTGATTTGATCGTCACACTGTTAATATCAATTCCATCAATTAAAATCTTTCCAGAATCGATATTGTAGAAGCGGCTGATCAGATTTACAATTGTTGATTTTCCTGCTCCTGTCGGACCTACAATTGCAAAACTGTCTCCTACGTTTGCCTTAAAATTTACATCATTTAAGATACGTACACCTGGCTCATAAGAAAATACAACATGAGAAAACTCTACCTCACCCTTAATCGGCGGCATTTCCACGGCGCCAGGAGCGTCCTTTACATTAACTGGCTCATCAATAGTCTCAAAAATACGCTCCAGATATGAGATTGCTGTCAAGAGTGAATTATAAAAGGAAGCCAGAGTATTGATCGGATTCCAGAACTGGCTGATATAAATTGTAAGTGCCGTCAGAGCACCGACACTAATTATATCATTTCCACCCATAATCCAGTGAATACCAACCCAATATACAGCTGCCGTCGCAAGGATTGATATAAACTGAACAGTCGGTCCAATCATAAAGTTATACTTGATAACGCTCATCCATGCCTTTCGATAGCTTCCGCTTAAATTATTGAATATTCCAAGATTCTTATCTTCTCTTACAAATGCCTGTGTAACACGCACACCATTGATGCTCTCTGCAATATAGGCATTCAAATTTGACTGCTTATTGCTTGCAAGCTGCCATCCGCGGCGCTGCTTTTTCTTTACAAAAAGCACGATTGCAAGAAGAATAGGAAGACCGCACATACAAATTAAAGTAAGCGGTACGCTATAATAAAACATAAAACCTAAGATAAAAAACAGTGAGCAGCAGTCTGTTATTGTATTTACAATACCATTTGACAGAAGATCACTTATGTTGTTTACATAGTTGACAATACGCACCTGAATCTTTCCATGCGGACGGCTGTCATAATAAGAAAATGGCAGCTCCTCCAGATGAATAAACAATTCTCTTCTTAACTCATGAATTATGCCCTGACCAATCTGAGATGTCCACTTAATCTTTATGCGAAGAATATAAGCTGTTGCCAGAATTATCAAAGCTGCAAGTGCCGCCATCAAAAGGATTCCCTTTTTGTCATGATTTGGAATGTAAATATCCATTACGCGCTGCATCAGCACAGGAATAACCATGCCAAGTGCAGATGAAAACAGCATCAGCATTATTGTCATAATCAGCTTTTTTCTATAACGGCCTACATAACTAAATAATCGCTTAATCTGCTTCATGTCAAATTTAGTTTCGAGTGTCTCATCCACGTCATATTTATTTCGTGCCATTATGCCTCACCCCTTCCCTTTTCTGCGCGAACCTTCTTAAAGCGGTCAAACTCACCATATTGATGATGAAATACAGTTGAATAATAGCCCTTTTTAGCAAGCAGCTGTTCATGTGTTCCTCTCTCGACAAGGCGACCATTATCAAGTACAAGAATCTGATCTGCATGTATAATAGAAGATATACGATGAGCAATGATAAATACAGTGCGCTCATCCGAGATTTTCTTTAATTCATTCTGAATCATGCTCTCCGTTTCCATATCAATTGCAGAGGTTGTATCATCAAGAATAATTATTGACGGATCCTTTAAAATTGCGCGTGCAAGCGAAATTCGCTGTTTCTGTCCGCCTGACAGACCAACGCCGCGCTCACCAATAATTGTATCATATCCTTCTGGCATCTCCCTGATAAATTCGTCAGCATTTGCAATCTTTGCAGCTGCCTGCACCTGCTCAAACGTACAGTCTGGATTTCCATAAGCGATATTTCCCTCAATTGTATCTGAGAACAAAAAGACATCCTGCATCGCAATTCCGATATTTCCGCGAAGCGTCTGGAGATTCAAATTTCTAACATCAATATCATCAACAAGCACGCGTCCCTGATTAACATCATAAAAACGGCAAATCAAATTGATAAGTGATGACTTTCCAGAACCAGTCGCACCGATTATACCAACGGTCTGGCCTGGCTCTACATGAAAGCTGATATCCTTTAACACAGTATCATCATTTGTATAATAATTTACATGATCAAAGGTAACACTGCCCTTTAGCTTTCTTTTTTCTACAACATGCTCTGGCTGCTTGATATCTGGCTCAGTTGTATAAACCTTATAGATTTTTTCAATTGCGGTAAGAAAGCGCTGCAAATCATTGATGATCCATCCTGCCTGACGAAGCGGACTGTTAAGCATCCATAAATAACCGTTAACAGTTACCATGTTTCCTATAGTCATCTCTCCGTCAATTACCATAAAACCACCCATGATCATAAGGATAATAGTCAGACACTGAGAAAGAATCTCAAACATCGGAATATATTTCATCCAGATCGATGCGGCATTTAACTGTGCATCACGATATCCATCATTCTCGCGGTCGAACTTTTCAAGCTCATAATCTTCCTTTGCAAATGCCTTTACAACACGGTTTCCTGCGATTGTCTCCTGTGCAAATGCATTCAAACTAGAGAAACAGTCACGCACCCTGTCAAAGGCCGGCTTAATATGACGTCTCTGGCTCAATGTCACTGCCAATGTAAACGGAAGTACAATCAGCATACAAAGTGCCATTTTAACATTAACAGAAAAGATCATCACAAGTGCCATCAAAAATACAAGGATATTCTCAAAGCTAAAATAAATAACATGAGAAACCATGTGACGCACTGCATCCATATCTCCTGTCTGTCTGGACATAAGATCTCCTGTGCGGTTTTTGTTGAAGAAGTTAAAATCTTCCTTCATCAGCTTACGATATGCTTCTTCCCTCATGTCATAGACAAGTCCCTGACTGGATGACTCAAAACACATTAAAAATGTGAAGCGCAGCAGCGATCGAACAAGCGTCACTCCAATCATAATAAGCAGCAAAATACCAAGCTTTTCATAATGCTGCCCCTCAATAACTTCATCCACAATCATACCAGAAATCTGTGGGTTGATCAAAACAAGCAGTGATGTGATAAACACTAAGATCAAGCCTACAATCATTCTTACGCGGTATTTTTTTAAAAAAGATAAAAACCAGCGTATGTATCCCATATTTCTCTCCTCCTTTTTGTAGTTTTTACAGTTCACGCGTCATGCTAGATCTGGACAAATTTCATGCTTGCATAGAAATTTGACAGATCAGCATGACGAAGTGGACGCCCGTTCATGAGCAAAACAAAGTTGCACGCAAACCTTGTTTGCGGTTAGCAACGGCGCACGGAACGTGCGGTTTTGCGAATGGCGTCCCGTGAATTGTAATACATCTCACAAATACAATTTGCTTGCATAAACAAAAGTTTGCTAGTATAATTGGAAAAGATAAAATTAACAAGGCAAAAGCAAAGAAATCTGTAAGCATAGGAGGTGGAGCTTGTGGCGATAACGCGAGAAAACATTGCTCATTTTTATGAAAAATATAAGGAAAATTTAAAGACAGAGGAAAGCGTCATCGAGCAGTTCACAAAGGCAGATACAAAGGAAAATTGGGTTGCCAATTTAAAGAAGAAATATCGCTCTATGAGACAGCTGTATATTGAAAATGAAGCACTGTTAAACTTGTATATACGCCCCTTTACAGAAGGAAGAATGGAGCTGAATGATGAGCTTGCAGATGAATTTCTAAAGCAGATTCGTGATGCATCAGTGCAAGGGTATGAAGACAGTCTTTCTATGCTGGAGCTTGCAGAGGTTTTGGAGCAATATTTTCTTAAGCATGGCAAGCGTGACAATTATATCTGGACGATTAATCTGTTGGGAGGCATTCATAATGCCATGCCAGATAGACAGGACGGAGAAAAGGCAGCCTGGTATTTTCAAAAGATTCGTTCTTTTAAGGACTGTTATTTCGAGATTGAAAATGACGATGTCAGTTCTTTTTGGGAGAAATCAGCTGTACAGAGTTTCTTGAGGGCTACAAAGCATTTTGTGATTATGCAATTGCACATGATAAGCTGGGTAAAAAGCTTTATTCCTCTACTGTCATTCCGAACCGTGGTGCATGGCTGGAGTATGAGACAGATTCCAATGACGTTTTTTATGTTAGAGTAGATAGAACAAGAAAGGTGCCGATCACAGTACTTATTCGTGCTCTTGGAATCGGTACAAATCCGGAGATC
>OHXK01000791.1_pt1 | contig 13340 bp, 9 predicted proteins | sample 1579921 | NCBI WGS metagenome assembly OHXK01 (sample SAMEA3882551, study PRJEB24775) | human gut metagenome | biome: human-associated habitat; feature: intestine environment; material: feces | place: Netherlands | collected 2009/2010 | reverse complement strand
GGCGAGCGAGGTGCGGCAGCTGCCGGAGCGGTGCTTGAGCCGCAAGGCGGGAATTGTGCGGTGTTGCCTTAGACTTTTTCATCGTGAATTACTCCTTTAAATTCTATTATTGTTCGTTGTTTTCATCCTCGACTTTTTCGAGGAACCTGTCCACAAAAGCCGTCTCAATGGCCTTGTAGCCGTCCACCACATAATTTTCGACACCTTTATATGTGCCGACGGTCGGGCTCTCGATTTTCTTGTGCGTGTCAATGATGGACTGCCCGATTTTGCCGACCTTCAATTTGTACTGTGCCATTGTGCTTCACCTCCAATCCCATTTGGTCCGTTTGTAAAGGGCCGCCCATGCGAACGCAGCTGCGCCGGTTGCCGTAAGTGCCGATAAGCATAACAGAATTTTTTTCATCCTCAAACTGCACGGCCACGCTGCACAGCTGGGCGCAGACGTCATAGACTTCTGCTGCTGGGCGGATGGTTTGCTTTTCCAGCTTGTTCAGCTTGAGCATGATAAAATGATCAGGAGCCGTTTCCAAGCTGATGTAAGCAAAGAAATGGCTCCGGGTTTTGTCCTGTCTGCGCTACAAAAGATATACATCGCATATTAAGGTGCTAATTTGTGAATAATTATCCTTGTTCTGCAATTTTTGTGTTCGCATCTTCGCACGGTTCCTTTATAATATAGGTAATACAATATAAAGGAGTCCCTTGACGATGCGAGCAATAAACCTTAAAACTAACCATCTGACAGCGCCTATCGGTATTGACGCCGGGCCGCTGTTTTTGTCTTGGCAGTGCGCTGACGGCGTGCGCCAGACCGCCTATGAAATTCAACTGACCGCGAACGGTGAAATGCTTTGGCACAGCGGCAAGACGGAAGGCGCCGCCATGCACGCTGACGTCCCAGCGCTGGGCGGCTCCCGCGTGAGCGGGTGCTGGCGCGTGCGTCTGTGGGATGAAAACGATGTCCTCGGCGCGTGGAGTGAGGCACGCTTTGAGACCGGCCTTGCACAGTGCGACTGGGTAGGGGAGTGGGTGGACCCCGAGACCGAGCCAATCGACATCCCCGGTGACGATGCCATCAACGCCTTTGCCCGCCCCAATTGGGAGCGCAAGCAGGCAGAAAAAGAAGCCGCGGGCAAGGGGGCAGCCGAGTCGTACAAGCCCCATCGTCCGGCATCGTACCTGCGCAAAAGCTTCACGGCGTCCAAGGGCGAGGCACGGCTGTATATCACGGCCAAGGGATTGTACGCGGCATGGCTGGACGGAAAGCACATTGGTGATATGGTTTTGGCCCCCGGCAGCTTTACCGGGAACAAGCATCTTGGTGCGCAGACCTACGATGTGACCGCGCTGCTGCACGAGGGCGAGAATGAGCTTTTAATTGCTCTCGGTGATGGCTGGCACCGCAGCACGGGCGGTGTGGATGGCGACCGTGATTTGTTCGGCGATACCCTGGGCGTGCTGTTTCAGCTGGAGGTGGACGGCAAACCGGTCTGCGTTTCCGATGACACGATGCAGGCAACGCAATGCGGGCCTATTCGTCAGAACGATATGCAGCAGGGCGAGGTATACGATGCACGACTTGAGGGCGAACTGACCGGCTGGCACGGTGTGCGCACCTACCGTGATGATCTGCCCATTACCGGTATGAATACCGTGCCGATTCTGGAACACGAAGCATTCCCCGGCAAGCTGCTGCAAACGCCCAACGGCGAGACGGTGCTGGACTTTGGGCAGAATATCGCCGGTTATGTGGAGATAACGCTGATCGCCCACACCGGACAGAAGGTCAAGCTGACTTGCGGCGAAGCGTTGGACGAAAACGGAAACTTTACCCAAGAAAACTTTCAGGACCGCAACCGCCACAAGGAGGGCGGCACCGCCCAGATGCTGGAGCTTGTCTGTAAAGAGGGGAAAAACCACTTTAAGCCCAGCTTCACCATTATGGGCTTCCGCTACGCCAAGGTCGAAACCGACGCCGATTTGACCGATGCCGTGTTTACTGCCTACGCCGTCTACTCCGATATGGCGGTGACGGGCGCGTTTACCTGCGGAAATGACGCGGTGAACCGGCTTGTCAAGAACAGCGTCTGGAGCCAGAAGGGCAACTTCTGCGATGTCCCCACCGACTGCCCGACCCGCGAACGCGCCGGCTGGACAGGGGATATGGGCGTGTTTATTGAAACCGGCTTGACCCTGATGGACTGCTACCCCGTGGCGGAAAAATGGCTGGCTATATGACCCCGATGCTCTGCATGTCGGCAGGGTGGGGCGATGCGGCGATTTTGGTGTCGTATGCGATGTACAAGCGCACGGGTGACCGCAAAATTCTGGCGGACAACTATGAGATGATGCAGCGCTGGTACGCTTTTTTGCTGGGGCGCGCACAGCAGACGACCGATGAGCAGCAGGGCGGTGACTACGCCAAGTTCACCGTTTTAAACGGCATGGACTACGGCGAATGGTGCGAGCCGGGCATCACCCCCATGCAGGCAATGATGAACCCGCGCAAGAGCGTGGGAACGGCATATCTGGCCTACTCTGGGCGCTTGCTGGCAGAAGTAGCTGATGAACTGGGCAAGGCGGACGATGCTGCCAACTACCGCGATACTGCCGCCAACGCAGTGAAAGCCTACCGTGCAGCGTTTACCGAGAACGGCGTGATCCACTCTGACCGCCAGTGTGAGTATGTCCGCGCCATTGCCTTTGCCCTGCTGGGTGAGGAAGAAAGCAAAGCCGCCGCCGAAACGCTGAACCGGATGGTTGCCGAGAACGACTACCACCTGAACACAGGCTTTTTGTCCACGCCATTTTTGTGCGATGTGCTGGCAAAATACGGCTATGCGGACACTGCCTACAAGCTGCTTTTGCAGCCCGACGCCCCCGGCTGGCTGTATGAGGTTGGCAAGGGCGCCACGACCGTTTGGGAAACCTGGACGGGCATTGACGAAAACGGCAAGCCGCACGAATCCCTGAACCATTACAGCTACGGAGCCATCTGCGGCTGGCTGTTCGGCGGTGTGTGCGGCATCCGGTACACGGACGGCGCACTGACGATTGCACCTACGCCCGACAAATCGCTGGACTGGGCAAAAGCCACCTACGATTCCCCAGCCGGGCGCATTGTAAGCGGCTGGCGGTATGACGGCGATGTGGTAACCTATGAGTTTGAGATCCCTGCCAATCTGACCGCCGATGTCACCCTGCCCGATGGGCGTAAGTTTACCCTTGTCCCCGGAAAGCACACAGTATAAGAAGAAAGCGCCTGCCCTGCCGTAAAACTTACGGCAGGGCAGGCGCTGTTTTTGATAAACTGGAATTTGCCCCCTCGGTCAAATTGAATTTACCTCTTATCAAATTCCAAAGGTTTCTGGTGGGATATCTATTCCAATCATTCGTCCAAATGCAAGTCCCCATTTCACAAAATTATATGATATGGATGTAATTATATTATCTGTAATAATATATCCCTCTTTAACTGGAGATTCTAAGTTGGCATCCCACCCTACCATCTTTTCTAAATCTTGTTCGGTAAAACCTTCTTCCATGATTTCTTCTTTATTTACACCTGCCATAAATGGTTTACCACTCAACAAACCTGCTTTAACAAGCATGAGCGGAGCAATAGAAATTGCTCCAATCGCTTTATTTTCAAACTTACGGATAAATTTTATAACTTCTTCATTTTCTATTGCTTCCCTAATATCCATAGCTCCTGGCAAGATTAAGCTATCATACTCATCAATATTTATTTCAGAAATTGTCTGGTTAGGCAAAACCATCAATCCATCTTCACTCTTAACAGCTTCCTTTGTATGTGCAAATATTACAACCTCTTTTTCTGCTAAAGCAAGTATTTCAAGAGCCACACTAAATTCAAAATTACAAAAAGAATTATAAATCAATACTGCTGTTTTCTTCATTATATCCTCCGTCATCTTCAAATTTTCATCTGTTCGACCTATTGAAATGCGCAAATTCCGATTTTCTGCCCTAAGTTTATCACACAAAAAACCGAGTTTCAACGCAGGAAAAGCAAATCCCCTGTCCTTTCGGGCAGGGGATTGCGGTTTAGCCATGCTGTTTGAGATATTCGGCGCTGAGTTGCAAACTCTTTATGGGGGAGTTATCCACCCAGTTGCGGTGGCTTTCCAAAATCACGGCATCTACGCCGATAGTAAGCGCCTGTGCCATCAGGCTGTCGAGATCCATATTGCCGGTACCCAGCTCCATGCTGTCGGTTTTCAGAATCGGCGTCACGGCGCTGCCCGAAATGCGGGTGCCGCGGTCGTTGATATGCCACAGCTTCATGCGGGTTCCCAGACGCTGCATCCACGCAAGGGCGTTGGCGCCGCCCTCGGTAAACCAGTAGCTGTCAAACTCAAAGTTGACGAACTGCGGGTCGGTTTCCTCCAGCAAAATGTCGTAGGCACGCTTTTCGGCGTTGACATGACGCAGCTCACAGTTGTGGTTGTGGTACAAAAGCTCCACGCCCTCGGCCTTCAGCGCCTCACCCGCCTTGTTCAGCCGTGCGGCAAGGTCGTGCATCGTGGCTTCATCGCCGTAATCAAAGCGATACATTCCGGTAATAACGACATACTTAGTGCCAAAGCTTTTGGCTTCGTCCGCCACCGCTTTGGCATCGCGCTCCAGACTGCCCAAATCGGTGTGCAGGCTGACGACCTGCAGCCCCGCTTCTTTGACCAAAGCGTGCCAGTCGAGATTGCCGCCCTTGCCCACGGGCATACCCGCCGCCTTGGTCAGCAGCCGCACCATAAAGCCGATGGGGTGGATCATAAACCCGCACAGCTCAATGCCGTCATAGCCTGCGGCTTTCATGGCGGCCAGCGTCTGCCGTGCCTCGTTTTCATTGCTTAAAACGGTTCCCAGCATAAATTGCTGGACTGCCTTTGTGGGCATGGTTCAGCCCTCCATCTTGATGATTTTTCCCGTTGTGATGCCGTTTTCATTGAAGCTGTCCACGCAGACATAATAGGTCTGCCCGGCCATCAGCGTGGACAGCGTGACTTCATCGGCATCATAGACAAGCCAGCTCTGGTACAGCTTATCCGGTGCAATGCCGTAGCGCACATTGCAGCCCTGCGCGTTCTCGATGTGCTGCCAGCTGATTTTGCCGTCCAGCGCATCCACGCGCACGGCTTTGGCGTCGGCTTGGGCAGGGCGGTCGCCCTCGACGTTGCCGAACACCCGCAGCCCGCTTACACGCAGCGTCTGGCCGTAGGGGAGGGCACCGCCCGTCACGCGAATATACCGCGCACGGATACCGCCGGCATACTCATAATAGCCGTTGGAGCATTCGCGGGCGACATCCTCGCGCAGCGTCCAGGTCTCGCCGTCAAGACTGGTTTCCACGGTATAGCAAGAAATCTGCAGGCGCGTCTCGATATGCCGCGTTTTGCGGTCATCGCCGTAGCTGTCGGCAGGGAAGTCCACGACGAGTTTTTCATCGGCCATGTTGACCTGAATCGCGCGGACATCATAATCACGGCCCAAATCCACACACAGCCATTCGCCGGGCTGGTCGCTGCCCGCGCTCCACCAGCGGCGGCAGTCCTCGTCCACGGCATTCACCGGGGCGCTGCCCTCAGCGGTGGAGGATGCTGTCACGGCCTTGCGGTAGCTTAACAGCATCCACTTGGGCTGCTGGCTGGCGGCGTCGAATTTGCCTGCCGGAATTTCGTGCGGGTAGTCGGCAAAATTCTGGTTGCAGAACAGCACGCCGTCCTTGTCAAACCCGGCAGGAAACAGCCCCACGCGACGCTCAAAGTCGTGGTTGACCGAAATGCGCATCGTGGACGCGTGCCAGTAGTTGCCGTATTTGTCGGCAATCGTGCTGCCGTGGCCTGCGCCGGTCATAAACCCGCCCGGCTTGGAGGAAAACGGGTTGGACGCTTGCAGCGTGAATGGTCCCAGCGGGGACTTGGAGGTGTACACACCATCGGCGTAGGTGTTGTACTGGGTGCCGGGGCAGGCGTATTGCAGATAATACGTACCGTTGTGCTTTGTCATAAACGCGCCCTCAATGTAGGGCTTTCCGACGGCGTTGAACATAGCGGTCAGCGCCTCGGCGTTCAGCCCCGGCATCTGCGTCATCTGGGGCGGCAGCTCCAGCTTGCCGGTTGCCTCGTTATAGAAAGGCTTCATGGCTTTGTAAAGCACGCTTTCCTCTTTATCCACAATCCCGTTGTTACCGGGGCGCTCATAGCCAAGTTCTTCTTCGCGCCCGAAAATCAGTTCTTTCTTTTCTCCGATGGGCGTCATGGTATCGGGGTCAAGCTCCACGCCCCAGATGGGCGAGGTGTTGGAGCAGCCCCAGTAAAAATATACACGCCCGTCATCATCGCAGAACATATCGGGATCCCAAAAGGCGAACGGGGCGCTGACCTCGGTAAACGGCTCGATCAGTGGGTCGGCGGTGCGCAGAATAGGACAGTTGCGCCCCTTGCGGCTGGCAGAAAAATACAGGTAGTCGCCGACTTGGCGCACATCGGGTGCGTAGTCATAAATCAGCAGATCGGAGTCGGCGTGGAAGTCCCAGTGCAGCAGATCGTCCGAGTACCAGAACCCTGCCGACATAGAAACAAACAGGTAGTATTTGCCCTTGAAGTACACCAGCGTCGGGTCGGCGCCTTCGCGGAAGCCCGCGGCGCGCTCACCCTCCTTCACGTGCTGGTAGCGGTAGCCCAGATCCAAGGGGTTGCAGTAGGTTTTCACTGTATTACACATCCTTTTTGATGCCCTGCAAAACGCGGTTCAGCTGCTTGATGCTCTCGGCATCTGCGCCGGCCTGCTTGAGCATTCCCTCCACGGTCATGCGCTGCATGGCGCGCTCCATCATGGCAACCAGCGCCGGGTTATCCTTGACGGCGGCAGCTACATCACCTCGGGCGGCAGCCGCCTTGTCGGTGATGGCCTTCAAGACAGGCCCCACCTTGGCGTCCGCCATGGCAGCGGCCATATTGTCCTTGACGCTCCAGCAGGTTTCGTCCAGCTCGCCGTCAAACCAGTTGTTCACGACCTGACGATTGGACATCGCGTAGGCGGGGTTCGGCTCTGTAGCCTTGTTGACCAGAATCACGCTGGAATACGCCCCCGCGCGGGCCTCAATGCTGTGCTTGCCGGTGATGGGCACATTGAAAACAAACACTTTGTCGCCTTTTTTTGTTTCGACAAGGTGCCCGTCCTTGTACAGAGAAACCTCCGGCAGGTTGGAGTATACTCTGACCTCGGTCACATCCTCCGTGCGGTCCACATAGCGGCTGCCGCAGGTATGTACAAAGGGCTGCTTGCTCCAGTAGGCCTTGTACAGGTAGAAGGCGTCCTTCTTGATTTTGCGGTCAAAGGTGACAAGTCCTTTCTGGTTCTCGCCGTTTTTGCCGCCCTCATCGCGGCCATCGGCAGCAAAGTCGAACATATTCCAGACATGGGTCGCCCACAGCCACGGGCGGTCGGCAATCATTTTTGCCATGTGCTCGTGGTAGACGCACTGGTAGGTTTCGGTATAGTCGCCCTTTTCGGGGTGGGCGCTCTGGTAGGCGGGGTTTGCGTCCGCGCCGTACTCCGAAAAACCGATGCAGCGGTCGGGATATTTGGCGTGGTAGGTATCAAAAAAGTCGTCGTTCTGGTCCAGTTCACCCAAGTACCAGCCAAAATACAGGTTGTAGCTGTTCACATCGGGGATTTCCAGAATCGGGCTGGTAATCTCCAGCATAAAGACATTCGCCATCGTGGTCGGGCGGGTCGGGTCGAGCTTGTGCGCCAAATCATTCAGGGCGCGGTGGTTTTCCAGCAGCTCCTCATTGACAGGCGATGCGGCAGTAATTTCGTTGGACAGCCCCCAAACGGCAATACAGGGATGGTTGTAGTTCTGAACAATCAGTTCTTCCATCTGGGTCAGCGTGTTGGCGCGCCCGTTGTGCATATGCATCGTGATGTAGGGGATCTCGGCCCAGATGACAAGACCCTTTTCGTCGCACAGGTCATAGAATGCCTGCGCGTGCTGGTAGTGGGCAAGGCGGATGGTGTTGGCGCCCATCTCAAGAATCAGCGCCATATCCTCTTCCATCATCTCTTTGGTGATGGCTACACCCGCGCCCTTGCGGTCCTGATGGCGGGAGACACCGCGCAGGGGATAGGGGTGGCCGTTCAAAATGAAGCCCTTCTGCGGGTCAATCTCAAACTTGCGGCAGCCGAAGCGGGTGGTCTCAGTCTCGCCATTGTCCAGCCGCGCAGTTACGGTGTAGAGATACGGGTCATCAAGACCGTCCCACAGGCGGGCGTGCTCCAGCGTGAACACGGCTCTGGCGGTGCCGTCCTTGACGGCGGCGCTCGTCTGCTGGCCGTCAAGCGTGAAGTTGACGCTCTGCGCGCCGACAACGAACGCCTCAACAGTCACCTCACAGCGGCGCTCGGCAAGGTCAGTCACAGCAGGCGTGACCTTGACGGGCACAGCGCCGTTTTCGGCAAGGGCAAAGTGTGCAGCGGGCACAACATGCAGCGTTACATCGCGGTAAATGCCGCCGTAGAAGGTGAAGTCGGCCTTCTGGGGGTAGACGGTGTCGTTGTCGCTGTTGTCAACAGAAACAATCAACTCATTTGCACCATCGTGCAGGGCATCGGTGATGTCCACACGGAAGGTGGAGTAGCCGCCCTTGTGCTCGGCTACTTTCTCCCCGTTCAGGCTGACAACTGCAGTCATAGCAACGCCGTCAAACTGCAAAACCGCGCGGTCGCCATCGGACAGCTCCGGTTTCTCCAGGTTACGGGTGTAGCTGCAGGTGCCGCGGTAGTAGTCGTTGCCGCCGTCCTGACCGTCTACAGCGTTCCAAGTGTGGGGAAGGGTGACCGGCTCGTCATGACCTTCCTTGGTAAAAGTCCAACCGGTGTTCAACAGAATTGCTTTGCTCATAGAATGACTCCTTATGGGTGGTTTTAACTTCAAAGAACCGAAAAGGCTGCAAACCCTTTCGACTTTGGTTAATGGGCTTACTGAAGCTGTTTTTTATAGAACTCAGACTGCGCAGCAGCCTTTTTCTCGGCAATGCGCTTTTGGACGTTGACCATTTCCTCCTTGGTCAGCGGGCATTCGCGCATGGCAACCAAGGTGATGACCCAGCCGATGAGGGGCAGGCCGAACTTTAGGCTCAGCGTCATCCAGAAAATCGCGCTTGTGCAAGGGTCGGTGGGCTGAGGCATCGTGGTGGTGTAGCCCAGCAGTGCAACAGCGCCGGTAGCAATTACAGCGGCAAAGGAGGTGATGAGCTTATCGACCAGGCTGTAGGTGCCGGAAACAACAGCAGGAACATAACGCCCGCTGCGGTCCAGCTCAAAGTCAATGGCATCCGCCATATACGAGGTGTTGGAGGTGGTGATGCACATATTGGAACCGTTCTGCAAAAGGGTCAGCACCACATAGAGAATCATGGAGGGGCTGCCCATAACGCCGATCTGCTTGGGGTCGCCAAAGATAAAGAACAGAACCAGCGCGGCGGTGATGGTCATGCTGACATAGGTCCAAGTGACGATGCCGTTTTTGCTGCCGTGCTTGCCGACATACTTGGCACCGAACGCCGCAAAGAAGATGGAGGGAACCATGCTGATGACGGTCAGAATGGTGGCCAGACCCATATTGCCGATCAAAATACCGTTGAACAGCGTGTTGATGATGGCTTGGCTGGCCACCTGCTGTGCCAGCTTGTCAGAAGCGTTGGAGGCAATGTAGCACTGCAAGGGTTTGTTGTGCTTGAGAACCTCGACAATGTCGGACATTTTCAGCGGTTCGGACTTTTTGGTGCCGACAAAGGTTTCCGGCTTATCGTAGGCAGAAACGCCCAGACAGACCAAAGCGGTGCCGATACCCGCGGCAAGCAGCGTCATATTGCAGGCAGCGGACAGGAAGGCCTGGTTGTAGGTGCCGCCGCATTTGGGCAGCAGCACAACATTGAAAATCATCGACATTGCCATCGGCACCAGATAGTTGAAGGCGGTTGTCCATACGCCGATGGTCGGGCGCTGGCGCGGATCATTCGTCATGATGGCGGGAATGGTCTGCGCAGTCATGTTGGTGATGGTGTAGCCGATGATGTAGACAATGTACAGCAGGGCAAACACCGGCAGGCCCAGACCCTTGGACGAGAAGCCGGTGAACATTCCGTAGAGGGCGAGTGCCTCAATCAGGAAGCCGGCAACCATCAGGATGCGCAGCTTGCCGAACTTGGTGTTGACGCGGTCATAGACAAAGGCGAGCAGGGGATCGGTGATGCCGTCCAGAATACGGGAGCAGGTCAGAATAATGCCAACGGCAGCGGTCGTGATGCCGTAGCCGATGCTGGCGGAATAACTCGCCATGCCGATGAGGGAATAGACGCTCATACCGACAAGACCGTTGCAGGCATAGCAGATGATTTGCCAAAGCTTGGCGCGGCGGTATTGTACGCCGTCAACTTCTGAAGCAGTGGGTTTCTTTTTGAACATTTTGTTTTCCTCCTAAAAATTCCGCAGTGATTTTTCTCACTGACACCACTATACCAGAAGCAAAACGGCAGCAGGGGATAAAAATCAGCAGATGAGGAACAAAAATTCACGCATTATTTCAAATAACACGAAATATTGTTCTGCTTTGCTAAATAATGCCCTCGTGGCTTGCGCTTGTTATGTTATGATACAGGTACAGAAGTTTCTTGATTTGCTTTAGACAGCACAGGTAAGGAGAAAATTATGCAGAAATTTGAAAAAGGTTTCTTTGTCGGCGCGGCCACTGCCGCCCATCAGGTCGAGGGTAACAATATCCATTCCGACTACTGGGCGCAGGAGCAGCTGCCCCACACCAGCTTTACCGAGCCGAGCGGCATTGCCTGCGACCATTATAATAAGTATGAGGAGGACATTAAACTGCTGGCCGATGCGGGCCTGAACGCCTACCGCTTCTCCATCGAGTGGGCGCGCATCGAGCCGGAGGAGGGCAAGTTTGACCCTGCCGAGATCGAGCATTACCGCAAGGTCATTGCCTGTTGCAAGGCGCACGGTGTGGAACCCGTTGTGACGCTGCTGCATTTCACCAGCCCCAAATGGCTGATTGCCAAGGGCGGCTGGGAGGCTGAAAGCACGGTCGAATATTTCAAGCGCTATGTCAGCTATGTGATGGAGCAGTTGGGCAGTGAGCTTCACATCGTCTGCACCATCAATGAGGCGAATATGGGTCTGCAGCTGGTGGCTATCTCCAAGCGGTTCCGCCTGATGGCAGAGCAGGCCGCCAAGGCTGCTGCCAATGCAGGCAAATCCGCCGAGGGCAGCGTGCAGGTGGGCATGAACTTCCAGAAGATGATGGAGAATATGAAGTACGCTGCCGCTGAAAACGCCGCCGTGTTCGGTACGCCGCAGCCGAAAATTTTCGTCAGCGAGCGCACGCCGAAGGGCGATCTGCTGGTTCTACGCGCTCACGCCGCCGCGCGGGAGGCCATCAAGACAATCTGTCCTGAGGTTAAGGTCGGTCTGACCCTCTCGCTGCATGACCTGCAGGCCCAGCCGGGCGGTGAAGCCTTTGCCGCCGCTGCGTGGGAGGAAGAGTTCACCCACTATCTTCCTTATATTAAGGAGGATGACTTCCTCGGCGTGCAGAACTACACTCGCACGCTGTACGGTGCGCATGGGCAGTTGCCCGCACCGCAGGGGGCCGAGCTGACCCAGATGGACTACGAGTTTTATCCGCAGGCACTGGAAAATGTAATCCGCAAGGTGGCGCAGGATTTCCACGGTGATCTGATCGTGACCGAAAACGGCATTGCCACCGCCGATGATACCCGCCGCGTGGCGTTTATCGAGGCCGCATTGGCTGGTGTGCAAAACTGCATCGCTGATGGTATTCCGGTCAAGGGGTACTTCCACTGGAGCCTGATGGATAACTTTGAGTGGCAGAAGGGCTATGCTATGAACTTTGGCCTGATTGCCGTAAACCGCGAAACGATGGGGCGCACCCCGAAGCCCAGCCTTGCGGCGCTGGGCGGATACGCCAACGCATAAAAATATCAGTGGTTGTCTGTACGGCAGCCACTTTTTTTGGTATACTGGCATAAAATGAGGGTGATTCGATGGATGTTTTTCAAAATATGGAGCTGTTTTCTGAGCTGATCCAGTGCGGCGGCAACATTTATACATGGTGCTATAATGCCGATGGCAGTCTGCTGCAGAGCAACTGCCCGGAGGCGGGGTTCCTCTCCGGCGCATTTGAGATATTCGGCTGCAAGAAAAAAATGCTAGACTACGGCAGCCGGCACACAACGCCGGTCACGCTCGGCACGGCCATTGGCATGACATGGGCAGCTGCCTTTGAAAAGGACGGCAGTGTGCTGAAACGCGCCTGGGTCATCGGGCCGGTGTTTTATCAGGATGTTTCGCTGCGCGGGATTGAGCAGGGGCTGCAATACTATAACCGTCTGGGAACGAGCGTGGCATGGACCATGCAGCTGTACGAGACGTTGAAAACCGTCCCTGTGCTGCAATGCACGGTCTTGCACCGCTACGCGCTGATGATGCACTATTGTCTGACCGGCAACCACCTTACGATCAGCGACATCAACAGCGAGTTTTTGGCGCAGGTGCGCAATACAGTGCAGCAGCCCGCTCACGATCGCCACAAGGTCTGGATGGCAGAGCAGGGACTTCTGCAGATGGTGCGCACCGGTGATTTGAACTACAGGCAGGCCCTTTCTGCCAGTATGGGAATCAGCGCGGGTGTGCCGGTGCGCAGCGATGACGCTTTGCGCCAGAGCAAGACCAGCATCATCGTGTTTACCTCGCTGGTATGCCGTGCCGCCATCGAGGGCGGGCTTTCGCCGGAGGAAGCCTACGCGCTGGGGGACAGCTACATCCAATCCGCTGAAAATGCAAAAACATTGGAAGATCTTGAACCGCTCGGCCTTATGATGTATGACGACTTTGTCCGGCGCGTGCATAAATGCCGCACCAACCCGCATCTCAGCCAGCAGGTGCAAAAGTGCGTGGACTATATTGAGATGAATCTCGATAAAAAAATACGCGCTGAAGATATTGCAGCGCTGGTGGGCTATACGGAATATTATATGACCCACAAATTCAAGGAAGAAACGGGCTTGAGCGTGACAGATTACATAAAATTTGCCAAGATTGAGCGCGCCAAGGTTTTGCTGAAAAGCACCAACCAGACCGTGCAGGACATTGCCGCTGCACTTTCTTTTAGCACACGCAACTATTTCAGTCGGATTTTTCAGGAGGTCACTGGCCAAACCCCAATGGAGTACCGTGAAAAGTAAAGGCAATACCGCATAATTCTAAGTGCCGATACG
>OHXK01000778.1_pt1 | contig 13475 bp, 9 predicted proteins | sample 1579921 | NCBI WGS metagenome assembly OHXK01 (sample SAMEA3882551, study PRJEB24775) | human gut metagenome | biome: human-associated habitat; feature: intestine environment; material: feces | place: Netherlands | collected 2009/2010 | reverse complement strand
CAGGAAATTGCCTGTTATATTTTTCACAAGGTTTTCCTCTGCAAATGCAAAAAATTCCCTGCACTCTTTCTCATTGATTCCCTTCTCCACACCGTTTCTGCAATAGCCCTGATAGGTTTTAGATAAAACACCCGCTTTCTGTAAGACAGCGAGGTAATGCCCTTCACCTTTTAAATGGTGCGGCCACAGACGGATGGTGTGTTCTAAACCATCCGCCGGATGCTCTGTCCACGCCGGCACACCCGGCATCATACCGTCTTTTTTCTCCACCGGTAATATTGAAAATTCCGGGTGGCGCTCTAAAAAGCGGCTGATACTGCCTTCATTCTCCGTCGGGGCAAACGTGCAGGTCGAATACACAAGCCGTCCGCCCGGCTTTAACATCTCCGCTGCACAATCTAAGATCTCCGCCTGTCTTGCGGCGCAGTTCTCAACATTTTCCGGGCTCCACTCATCACAGGCATCCTCGTTCTTGCGGAACATCCCCTCACCGGAACACGGCGCATCCACTAAAATGCGGTCAAAATATTCACGGAAATTATCCGAAAGTTTCTGTGGTGTCTCATTTGTCACAAGCGCATTGCACACGCCCATGCGCTCGATGTTCTCAGACAGGATCTTTGCTCTCGCCGGATGGATTTCATTGCAGACGATCAGTCCTTCCCCCTGCATGGAACATGCAATCTGCGTGCTCTTACCTCCCGGTGCGGCGCACAGATCCAAAATGCGCTCTCCCGGTTCCGCCATCAGATACTCCGCCGGAGCCATCGCACTCGGCTCCTGAATATAGTAAACACCCGCCTCATGATACGGATGTCTGCCGGGCTGATCATTCCCACTGTAATAATAGCCATTCGTTGTCCACGGCACTCTGTTTAAAGAAAACGGCGCCTGCAGCAAAAAAGTATCCCGCTCTGTTTTCAGTGGATTGATTCTGAGTGCCTGATATTTCGGCAGATCATAGCTTGCATAGAATGCTGCGTACTCCTCCCCGAGCATTTCTTTCATACGCACACAAAATTGTTCTGGTAACATAATTTCTCTCCGTCCTGTTTTTCCTGTGATTGATTCATTTTCATAATTCCGTTTTTATGAATTTTACAATTGTATTTTCTCATCGGTTAATTGTTTCAGTGCATCTCCCAGAATGTGATTGGATGATTTTTCCCTCATTCCATCGATTGTTTCCCGAAGCGTCTGGTTTGCTGCCTCTACCTCACGCTCAAACTCTCTTGCAGAGAGCAGATGACAGCCCTGCCCGGTGATGATGATCTGCTCAAGACCATCCGAAGTCGCCACTGTCACATGGTATTTTCTTCCGTTTTCATGTGCAAACTTTTCAATATAAGCATCGGCAGTCTCTGCTTCTTTTGTATACACGACATGGATATTATGGTGATCGAGCATTTCCGTCTGGTGTCCTTTTACGCGGTACGCATCAAACACCACGATCAGATTGCATTTTTTTATGCCCTGATAATTGCACAAAATGTCTAAAAGCTTTCCTCTTGCTCCGTCGATATTGACTGCCGCAAGCTCTTTTAAGCTCTCCCATGCAAAAATGATATTATATCCATCCACCAGCAGATATTCCTGCTTCCTGGACTGTGGCGTAAAACTCCTCGTTACCGATTCACTGCGGCTTTCCACTCTGCGGCGGCGCACCACACCGTTCCTTCTGGTCCGCGCTCCACTGTTTGCATAAAATGTTTTTTCCAGAATGGCATCTACCTCATCCACCCCGATCCATTCATCCATCACACTGCGGGTGGCTCGCTCCGGCAGTTCTTCACGGACTGCTGTCTCCGGCTGCCAGCCTTCCACATGCATATGTTTCTTTACTTCGTTCCATGGAACATGAAAACCTGCTCCGTGGGCACAGAATACAGAACCGGAAGGATTGGCCGTGTCATGCTCCGCATCATATCCGATGGCAGCAATGACTTCTTCTGCATTATGGCAGGGTGCATAGCCAGCCGGTGTCAGGAAGATCCGTCCGAATCCTTTCGTATAAGCCGCCACTTCTTTCGGATAATTCTGTATCTCACTAACCGGTGCTTTGCCGATGAGCACAGAAAATCCATGTTCTTTCGGTGCCAGTTCAAAGGTTCCACTCATTTTTTCCACATCCGTCATCGCCCTGCCGATCATCTCCTCCGGGATTTCCATCCGGAACTCATAATATGGTTCCAGCAGTACGGACTCTGCTTCCATCAGACCCTGGCGGATGGCCCGGTACGTCGCCTGCCGGAAATCCCCACCCTCGGTATGTTTCTGATGCGCACGCCCGGCAATCAGTGTCAGCTTCATATCCGTGATCACAGATCCTGTCAGTATCCCGCGGTGCTCCCGCTCCATCAGATGCGTCAGGATCAGACGCTGCCAGTTTTTATCCAGCAGTTGCTCACTGCAGTCTGCTGCAAATACCAGTCCGCTGCCTGCCGGGAGCGGTTCCAACAGCAGATGTACCTCTGCATAATGGCGCAGTGGTTCAAAATGTCCGACTCCCTCCACGGTATTTGCAATGGTTTCTTTATATACAATATGGGAACTGCCAAAAGTCACATCCACACCAAAGCGCTCTGCGATCACACTTTGCAGGATCTCAGTCTGGATCTCGCCCATGATCTGTGCCTGGATTTCCTGCAGCTGCTCATCCCATATGATGTGAAGCTCCGGTTGTTCCTCCTCCAGCTGTTTCAGTTTCGGAAGCATCACCGCCGGATCACAGCCCTCCGGCAGACACACCTGACAGGTCAGCACCGGTTCCAAAATTGGTGGCAGCGTCTCTGCTGCTTCCCCAAGTCCCTGTCCAGGATAGGTCTCCTGTAATCCAGTCACGGCACAGACTTCTCCCGCCTCTGCTTCCTGCCGCACTTCATATTTTTCACCGGAATAAATACGAATCTGATTTACTTTTTCCAAAGTCTCATCTTCCCCTTCCGTCTTTGTACAGAGAAGATCTTTGACTTTCAGTGTGCCTCCGGTAACTTTCAAATGGGTCAGACGGTTTCCCTGCTCATCCCGTGAAATCTTATATACTTTTGCGGAAAACTCCGGCGGATACTGTACCGGTTCCGTCCACTCTGCAACTCCATCCAGAAACGCCTCAATCCCCTGCATTTTCAATGCAGAACCAAAATAGCAGGGAAATACCAGCCGGTCTGTGATCATATCCCGAATCTGTTTCTTCGGAATACTTCCGGTTTCCAGATACGTTTCCAATGCCTCCTCCTGACAGGTAGCAAGCTCCTCATACCAGAATTCCATATCCTCGGTATCCGGTATCAGAGAATCTGATCTGCCCACATATTCCCCCTGTTCTATCTTATCATGAGCCGATTTTCCGTTTTCCATATACTGCGCATGGGAAAAATCGATGCATCCCTCAGAAAGCCTGCTTTTTAACTCTTCCATCAGCGCTTCCTTGTTGGCACCGGGCTGATCCATTTTATTGATAAAAAGGAACGTCGGAATCTCATACTGTTGCAGCAGACTCCACAATGTCTGTGTATGTCCCTGCACACCGTCTGCCCCGCTGATCAGCAGTACCGCGTAATCCAGCACCTGAAGCACCCGCTCCATCTCTGCGGAAAAATCCACATGTCCCGGCGTGTCCAGCAAAGTCAGATCCATTCCCTGCCAGGTCAGCTCCGCCTGTTTGGAAAAAATTGTAATTCCCCGGTCACGTTCCCTCGCATCTGTATCCAGAAATGCATCTTTTGTATCTACTTTTCCAAGTTTCCGAATTGTCCCGGAAGCATACAAAAGAGCCTCTGACAGCGTGGTTTTTCCTGAATCCACATGCGCCATCAGTCCGGTACAGATGTGTCTGTTTCTATTATTTTCTGTCATAGTGTTTTCCTCATATCATAAGCCGGTATCCGTTCTCAGACTCCTACTTACCAAAAAGACATGGACAGAATCATTGCTTTCGCAAAATCTATCCATGTCTAGTTGAAACCTTACTCCAGCAAAGCTTCCACTGCTGCTGCGTCGAAAGTGACCGATGCCACATGATTTACCTCAATCTGATACAATGCATTGGCAGCGATATGCTCTGCTGCCTGCTCCAGATCACGGATACCGGTAGTGTTTTCATATTTTCTCACAACTACATCCAGACCTTCCGGTGTAACGATACATTCCTGCTCGCTCATGCCCATACGTTTTAATACTTTCGGCAATGAAAAACGTGAGAAAATCGTCTTTTTCTCTTCCGGTGTATAATCCGGAATCTCGATTACTGCAAAACGGGACATCAGCGGTGCACTGATACGGTCTTTGTCATTGGCCGTAGCGATCGGATATACACCGACAGTCGGAACCATGCACTCCATGTAATTATCGGTAAATCCCAGGTTATCCAGCAGTGTCAGCAGGACATCTGCAGGATTTCCGTTCCCCTTTCCGTTGGATGCCTTGTCAAGCTCGTTGATAATAAATACCAGTCCGGACTCACCTGCTGCGGAAAATGCTTCCATAATGATACCCGGTTTTGCATTGGCATAGACACGGGAGCTTCCGGTCAGCTGCTCCGGATCATGAATGGAACTCATATCCAGTGTGGTCCACGGCAGTTTCAGGATACGTGCTACCGCATAGGCAATCTGGGATTTTCCGGTTCCGGCAGGTCCGATCAGAAGAAGACCATACGCTGGCAGCGTGTGCGTACGGTTGATCTGGATAATGGTCTCAATGATACGCTGTTTTACACGCTCCATACCATATAATTCCTCATCCAGGATCCGACGTGCCTCCTCCGGATCAATTGCTTCAAAATAATTACTCTTCCAGCGAATGTTCATCATAATGGACAACGCACGCTGTGCATGCCGGCGCTCCTCCGCGGATACTTCATGGGAACGGGCCACCGCCAGGTTCCGGCGGGCCCACAGACGAATATTATCCGGCAGGGTTCGTCCTGCGCAGTTCATAAAATCTGTAATACTCTGCAGGCTGGTCAGCTTCATGCTGTCGCCTTCTTCTTCCTGCTCTTCCTCATCATTCGCCTCTGTCGGTGCATTGCTTGCAAACAGACGCTCCATCATAAACTGCAAAAATCCATCTTCTGCAGATAATTTTGTACCGCCGCCGAACGCAATCTCACGGATTTTATATACCGCATAGCCATCCGGCCGGTTCACACCGGACAGACGCACAGTGATGTGATTTTCTCCCAACCAGCGGAGCAGACTGACAAAACGAGCATCCATCTGTAAAATATCCGCACTGACTTTGCCATCTTCCTCCTCGAATTCAAAGGATGTGCGTTTTACCGGGTTGGTAAACACACCACAGGAATGATGTTTCCACTGGCGGCTCTGGTTGTCCAGTAACAGAATCGGTGATTCTGCTGTAGCTTCAGATGCATTCGAAAACAACATTGTATATGTACATTCTCCATGAGAATTTTTATCCGGTTTATTATTAAAATCAAATACAGGCATGAAATTTCTCCTTTTGTCTCATTTTGCATTCTCAGAATTCTTCCAAAAAAACTCTCCAAATGCAGATTTCTTTATCCCTAACAGTATAACACTGCTTCCGATATAAGAAAAGACAAAACCGCTACTCCACGGAAACTTTTGTCAGTTCTCCGGTCACGGAATCCATGATAAAACCACGGATCATGATATCCTTTGGCATCAACGGATGTTTCTGAAGTGCAAGGATAGTATCTTTCACTGACTGTTCCACACAGTCGAATCCGCCCAGCCATTTTTCCAGATTGATCCCACTGCTGCGGATAATATCAATATGCTCCTGGGAAATTCCTCTGTGCGTCAGTTCCTCCAGCAGCTTTCCGCCGTCCATGCCCTGCACGCCGCAGTCCGTATGTCCGATAACCATAACCTCTTCCACGCCAAGTTCAATGATGGCAACCAGAAGACTGCGGACCACACTTCCGTATGGATGCGTGATCACGCCGCCGGCGTTTTTAATGATCTTCGCATCACCGTTTTTCAGGCCGAGTGCCGCCGGGAGCAGCTCGATCAGCCGGGTATCCATACAGGTCAGGATTGCAAGTTTCTTGTCCGGATACTTACTGGTCAGATACGGCTCATACGCTTTATTCTCCACAAATTTTTTATTGTACTCCATAATTTCATTAATCATTGCTATCCTCCTCATTTAAACAACGATACATAAAAAAGTGTCTTCGACACTTCAACTCCCCTGCCCCTCACTCATGAGGGGTAAGGGGTTTCTTTTTTATTAATAATCATTCATAATAGTCTCATGAGTAATGTATTACAGGATATTTTCAAAGACCATTATGAAGAAATGCTTTATATTTTACATCCACGCAAATCCGTCATCGAAAATGTTGACCGCATGATTAATTGCGGTGATCCTTCTTTTGGTGGTGCAATGTATGGTTGTTCTAAATGTGGTACTTTCAAATTCGTTCCTTTCCGATGTCATAGTCGTTTCTGTCCTATCTGTGGAACCAAGTACTCCATTGACCGCACTACCTCTATGTCTTTTAAGATAATCAATGCACAACACCGGCACTGTGTTTTCACCATTGATTCTGAACTCAGACATTTCTTTTTAGAAAACCGAAAACTCCTCGGTCTTCTTTTTGATGCTGTTCAAAGTGTTATTTTCCGGGCTTTCTATAAAGATAATAAGTCTGAATGTTTTACTCCCGGATTTATTCTTGTTCTCCACACTTTTGGTCGTGACTTAAAATGGAATCCTCACATCCATTGTCTTGTCTCTGAAGGTGGTATTGGCAACTCCGGTCTCTGGCGCTCCAAAAAGCATTTCAACTATACCTTTCTTCGTAATGCATTTCGTACCGCGCTTCTTGATCTTATGGAAAAGGAACTTGGTGTTTCCTTCAAGAAAGTGAAAGCGCGTTGTTACCAGGAACACAAACATGGCTTCTATGTCTATGCCAAACCCAACAAATGCAACCCTAAAATCGTCACCAAATACATTGGTCGTTATCTGGGTCGTCCAGTCATCGCAACCTCACGTATAGATCATTACGATGGTGAAACTGTCACCTTTCACTATAACCGGCACGAAGACAACCGGCTTATTACCGAATCCGTTCCTGTTATGCAATTCATTCAGCGGTTGATCCAACACATCCCTGAAAAACATTTCAAGCAGATCCGATACTATGGTCTATATGCTGGAAATCATAAAAATGATTCCAAACGAAATCTTGCCATTGCAAAAGAAAAACGAAAGATATTTCTTTCCTTCAACCGCTGGCGCGACTGTATTTTACATTCCTTCGGATATGATCCTCTTAAATGTCCATGCTGCGGTGAGACCATGACTTTTCTTGACCTTTATTATAATCATCAGCATATTTCTCTGAATGAAATGTACGAAAGGACAATGCACAGATTTCATGCACACTCATCTGCCTGACCACTGTTCATGTTTCTCCGTCTGTGATAAAATAATTTAAAGATCGGAGGTACAAAACTATGTCAAAACATTCAGATGAAATCAGAAATAAATATATAAAAAATCCACCAGAAGGCATGACCGCTGATGACATCCGTCACATGAGTGAGGATGATTTGCTTGATATGGATTACTTTTTAAACGAAGACGATGTGTTTGATGAAGATTTTCCCGGTGCTGAAGGTTTTTATATCTTCTAAAAACTTATCGTTTATTTGCTATGCCCGCCTCTGTGCGGGCTATTTTTATATCAAGAGTTCTCCAAAGGAGAACTTTCCTATAAAGTAAAAACAGAACTACTCAGCATGTTTCTGAATAGTTCTATTTTAACAATTATTATCTGTCCCACTTATCACACAGTGCATTGATCTGATCTGCAAATTTCGCCATATCTTTGTTTGCGATTTCTTTGTTCTTATGGATCACTGCGATCAGGCGCTGACCTGCTGCCAGCAGTCTCTCAAATACCGTATTGCCGGATTTCTTCGTCCTACGTTTTTCGGCCAGTTTGCGGCTGCCCTGAACCACACACAGATTCTGCTGCAGATCATAGATATCACCGCTGTAAGGCGCCACTGCATCCACACCGACCACTTCTTTTAAATGTGCCGCAAAATTATCCGTCACCTGATCCTGCCCATGTACGACAAAAATCCGTTTCGGTTTCTGCTTCATGCCCTGCACCCATGCTGTCAGATGATCCTTATCTGCATGACCGCTGATACCCGGCAAATTCAGGATTTCTGCATTGACATGTACCGTCTCCCCGAAAAGTTTTACTTCTTTTGCACCATTCAGCAACTGGTAGCCAAGCGTACCCGGCACCTGATAGCCTACAAATACAATCGTACACTCTTCCCGCCAAAGGTTATGTTTCAAATGATGGCGGATACGGCCCGCCTCACACATACCGGACGCAGAAATGATTACCTTCGGTGTCTTGATAAAGTTAATACTTCTGGATTCGTCACTGGAAACGGTCGTCTTCAGGCCTGGAAAACCAATGGGATTCACACCGTTTTTGATCATTTCCAGATCCTTTTCCCGGAAACACTCCAACACATTTTTATTGAAAATATTCGTTGCCTCGATAGCAAGCGGACTATCTACATATACTTCAAAATTCTGGAAAGAAGATAACATCTGATTTTGTTTGATTTTTCTCAGGTAATACAGCATCTCCTGCGTTCGACCTACAGAAAACGCCGGAATCACCACATTTCCGCCTCTGGCAAAGGTTACTGCCAGCACGCGGGCAAGTTCAGATGCATAATCTGGCGGAACCTCATGATTTCTGTCTCCATAGGTCGACTCCATAATCAGATAATCCGCAGATTCCGGAATTTCCGGATCTCGGATCAGGGCACGGTTGCCATTTCCGATATCACCGGAGAAGATCAGCTTACACTCATCCTCCTCTTCCTTAGCCCACATCTCGATAAAGGAGGAGCCAAGCAGATGCCCTGCATCCCGGAAACATACCGTCAATTCATCACACACGTGCACTTTTTTGTCATAATCACATGGCACAAAATAATTCAGAACACCCTGAGCATCATTCATACTATACATTGGAACTACTTCCGGCTGTCCGGCTCTTCGGGCTTTCCGGTTTCTCCAGTCTGCCTCAAATTCCTGAATGTGTGCACTGTCCTTCAACATGATATTACAAAGCTGTGTTGTTGCATTTGTGGCAAAAATCTGTCCACGGAATCCTCTTGCATACAACAGCGGCAGCAATCCTGAATGATCAATGTGTGCATGTGTCACAAACACATAATCAATGGCTGCCGCGTTCACCGGAATATCCTGGTTCTCATAGATATCGGCCCCCTGCTCCATACCACAGTCCACCAGAATATGTTTTTCCCCGATTTTCAGATAATGACAACTTCCTGTTACTTCGTGCGCTGCACCAATAAATTCAATTCTCATAGAAAAACCCCCTTCTATACATATTATTTTTCGTTATCCTCTTTGCCCTGCAGATAATAGATAAACTGCTGCGCCGTTCTTCCGGAAATACCTCCATGACTCAGTTCCCATTTATTTGCTTCCGCTTTCAGCTCATCCTCAGACATCTTAATTCCGGATTTTGCTGCCAGATGGATTACGATATCAAAATACTCTTTCTGGCTCGGTTTGGAGTAATTGATGGTAACACCAAAACGGTTGACCAGAGACAGTTTCTCCTGCATGGTATCAGAACGATGCATACCTTCATCCTGCTGTACATCGTTGCGGTCGCTCCATGTCTCCCGGATCAGATGACGTCGGTTGGATGTCGCATAGATCAGAATATTATCCGGTTTCGTCTCCACACCGCCTTCGATGACTGCTTTCAGGAATTTGTATTCAATCTCAAACTCCTCGAAAGAAAGATCATCCATATAAATAATGAACTTATAATTTCTGTTTTTCACCGCTGCAATGACGTTAGACAGATCCTTGAACTGATGCTTGTAAATCTCGATCATACGCAGGCCCTGGTCATAAAACTCATTGACAATGGCTTTGATACTGGTTGATTTACCGGTACCACTGTCACCAAAGAGCAATACATTGTTTGCTTTTTTGCCTTCCACAAAAGCACGGGTATTGTCCACCAGTTTCTTTTTCTGGATTTCATAACCAACCAGATCAGACAGCATAACTTTGTCCATATTGTTGATCGGTAAAAATACAAGTTTGCTGTCGGTACGATCCTGAATACGGAACGCTTTGTTCAGACCAAACATGCCAACACCGTAATCTCTGTAAAATTCGGTTACCGCTGTAAAAAATCCTTCCACATCTCTGGCCTGTTCCATACGGCTGCTCAATGCCTGCACTTTCTCGCTGACGTTTTTATTGTACATCAGCTCTTTTTTCTCAATTGCACGATAATTGGAAATCTGTGTGAAACAGTCAATACCAAGAGATTTCTCAATTTCAGAAAAATCATACTCAAACAGATTTTTGATGGCAGAAAAATCATTTCTGGCAAAATGATTAACGCTTCCGTCATTGGCACCAATTTTTTCACAGGTGATACTGAACGGATTTTCATTTGTAATAAGGAAATACGCCAGATAATTGTGCCAGAGATTTTTATCAAAGCCAAAATCGGTTGCCACCGTCAGCAGACGTTTGATCTGTGTATAGACTTTGCGGATCAGTACCGCATTGCTCTGGGTACCTTCCTCAAATTCCCGGAAAATCTCGCCCATCTGATATAAAATACAATCCTCGTCTATATCTCCATACATAATTAATTTTGCAATATCTCTGTACATACTGAAACCTCCTGTACTTTGTACTTCTTTCTTATTCCTTCTGCAGGAAGTCATCTCACATCTGATATTTCCGGCTGTTGGAACTGTTTATGCTTTTTTTATAGTTTATACCCTTTTTTCCACTTTGCCAATAGTTGTATTTTTCTTTCTGATAAGGTATCATAGAAACCATGAAACTGTCGTTTTTTCAAATAAAACATCAAAGGAGTAAACATATATGTCAGACACAAACTGGAATGACGTTGGCGATAAGATCAAAGATGCCGTAGATTCCGCCATCTCTACCGGAGATTTTTCCAATCTGAGCCGTTCAATCGGCGATGTCATCAACGATACGATCGACAATGTCAAAGGTTCTGTAAAAACTGCCGCACAGCAAAATAAAAAAACATACAGTGCAAACCCATATTATAAAACAATACACACAGAATCGGCACCGGATCAGCCACAGCCTCCGGCACTGTACAACAAACGTCCCGGCGGTCAGGCAGGTGCTATCATCAGTATGGCACTGGGCTATTCCGTGGGTATTTTTACACTGGCCGGTGTGATCTCATTTATAGCACTCAGTGCAGCCGTTTCCCATATGTTTCTGGTTCCCCTTATCATTTTCGGTGTACTTGCAGCCGGTGGTTTTTGCCTTGGTACCAGGGGCACCAAAAAAATTCGTCTGCTGAACCGTTATCGAAGCTATGTACGCCAGATTGATCATCGCCTCAGCATTCCAATCCAGCAGCTGGCAGACCGCGCACATAAATCTGTGTCTTTTGTCGCAAAGGATCTGCAGAACATGATCGATCAGCGGCTTTTTTACGAAGCACATGTGGATACGCAGGACAATTACTTCCTGCTTTCCGATCAGGCTTATGAGGACTACCGCAGCGCACGTCTGGAATATTACGAACAGAAAAAAATCATAGAAAAAGAACAGGAAAAACACAAAGTATCTGATGAATGCCAGAAGCTGATCGACGAAGGTCAATCCTATATCCGTCATATCCGGGAATGCAATGACGACATTCCGGGAGAAGAAATTTCCCGCAAGCTGGACAAAATGGAACAGCTGGTACAGCGGATTTTTGATGAGGTACGGATTCATCCGGAAGTTGCGCCGGATTTGCAAAAAATGATGGATTATTATCTGCCAACTACCTCCAAACTGCTGGACGCCTACCGGGAACTTGACAAACAGCCTGTTGCCGGCGATAACATCCGCAGCACAAAGGCAGAGATCGAACAGACGGTTGATACCTTGAATGTTGCATTCGAAAAACTGCTGGACAGTCTTTTTGTCGACCGTGCCTGGGATATTTCTTCGGATATTTCCGTACTGAACACCATGCTGGCACAGGAAGGTCTGAAAGAGGACGATTTCACACTTAACAACAAATAGCATTTCCTGCCATTTAAAATCATTATTTAAGGAGAATAAATTACTATGGACAATGAATTCAAAGATTTTACAGCCACACCAACACTGACGTTCGATGTGGCACCGGAAACAAAAGAAGCACCTGCACCAGCTGCTTCTTCTGAGCTCGCTGAGCAGGCCGCAGATCCGGCATTCAGTGAAAACAACCTCACACCGGAAGAACTTCAGATGGTCAATGAGTTTTCTCAGAAAATCGATCTTCACAATTCCCAGGCAATCCTGCAATATGGTGTTGGAACACAGAAAAAAATGGCTGATTTTTCTGAAGCAGCGCTGAATAATGTCCGCACAAAAGATCTGGGAGAAGTCGGAAATATGCTCTCCTCACTGGTTATTGATCTGAAGAGCTTTGATGTCACAGAACAGGACAAAGGATTTAAAGGATTATTCAAAAAATCTTCCAACAAGATTACTTCCATGAAAGCAAAATATGACAAAGCAGAAGTAAATGTCAACAACGTATGCACTGCTCTGGAAAATCATCAGGTCACACTCATGAAAGATATTGCCCTGTTGGACAAAATGTATGCAGTCAATCTGACCTATTTCAAAGAACTTTCCATGTATATTCTTGCCGGCAAGAAGAAATTGGAAGAAGTAAGGAACGGTGAACTTGCTGCTGCAGTTGCCAAGGCGAATGCATCCAATCTGCCGGAAGATGCGCAGGCTGCCAAAGATCTGCAGTCCATGTGTGACCGCTTTGAAAAGAAAATCCACGATCTGGAACTGACACGAATGATCTCCATTCAAACTGCACCACAGATTCGTATGGTACAGAATAATGATACGCTGATGGCAGAGAAGATCCAGTCCACCATCGTTAATACGATTCCACTCTGGAAAAGCCAGATGGTACTTGCGCTGGGCATTGAACACTCTGCACAGGCTGCCAAAGCACAGCGTGAAGTAACAGACATGACCAACGAACTGTTACGCAAAAATGCAGATATCCTGAAAACAGCTACCATCGATACTGCCAAAGAATCTGAGCGCGGTATTGTGGATCTTGAGACACTGAAACATACGAATGAATCTCTGATCAGTACCTTCGACGAAGTACTAAAGATCCAGACCGAAGGTCGTGAAAAACGCCGCAACGCAGAAGCTGAAATGCAGCGTATGGAAGATGAACTGAAAAAGAAACTGCTTGAAATCCGTAATTAAATTCTTGCTAAAAAAACTCCAATGCAGGCACGATAGATTTCCTATCTTCGCCCCGCCTTGGAGTTTTTCCATCTTTGTTCTATTTATGCGTTAAACAAAATTTTTATTTCCGTTCCTTTTCCAAGTTCACTTTCAATCTTCAGCTCTGCTTTATGCATCACCGCAATATG
>OHXK01000772.1_pt1 | contig 13555 bp, 7 predicted proteins | sample 1579921 | NCBI WGS metagenome assembly OHXK01 (sample SAMEA3882551, study PRJEB24775) | human gut metagenome | biome: human-associated habitat; feature: intestine environment; material: feces | place: Netherlands | collected 2009/2010 | reverse complement strand
CATTGCAGGAACGTGCGGCACAAAAGAGCCGTAATTCAATTACGGAACTTATGGATATTCGTCCCGACTATGCCAATACAGAAGTAAACGGCACGATTACAAAAGTTTCTCCGTCTGAAATTTCAATCGGAGATATTATAATTGTAAAACCGGGCGAAAAAATTCCTCTTGACGGTACAATAACTTCGGGCGAAACATATCTTGATACAAAAGCACTTACAGGCGAAAGCGTACCGCGTAAGGCTGTTACTGGTGATACTGTATTGAGCGGAAGTTTGAATACAGGCTCACCTATATATATTAAAGTAGAAAAAACATACGGCGAAAGTACCGTTTCAAAAATTCTTGATATGGTTGAACACGCTCAAAGCAAAAAAGCAAAATCGGAAAAATTTATTTCCGTATTTGCTAAATACTATACACCAATAGTTGTTATTACAGCTTTAATTCTTGCAATTGTACCACCGCTTATAATAAAAGACGCAGTGCTTTCAGATTGGATATATAGAGCACTATCATTTCTTGTAGTATCATGTCCTTGTGCATTAGTTATTTCGATTCCATTAAGCTTTTTTGGAGGAATAGGTGGAGCTTCTAAAATGGGAGTTTTAATAAAAGGAAGTAATTATTTAGAAGCACTTTCGAATACAGAAATAGTTGTATTTGATAAAACAGGTACATTAACAAAAGGAGTGTTTGAGGTACAAAAAGTTGCCCCAGAAGGTATAAGTAAAGAAGAGCTATTAGAAGTTACTGCGTATAGTGAGCATTACTCAAATCACCCGATTGCAATTTCTATAAAAAATGCATATGGAAGAGAAATTGATGAAGAAAAAATAATAAATACAAATGAAATTCCTGGGTTTGGAATTATGGCTAAAATAGAAGATAAAGAAATATTAGTTGGAAATGAAAAATTGATGAATGAAAACAAAATTAGTTTTTCAAAATGTGATAGTATAGGAACTATTTTATATGTGGCTATAGATAAAAAATATGCAGGGTATATAGTAATAGCAGATAAAATAAAAGATGATTCAAAAGATACTATAAAATTGCTAAAGAAAAATAATATAAAACAAACTGTAATGCTAACAGGTGATAGGAAGAAGGTTGGTGAAGAAGTTGCAAAAGAATTAGGTATAGACAAAGTATATACAGATTTATTGCCAGATGGTAAAGTTAAAAAAGTAGAAGAATTGCTAACTTCTAGAGCACAAAAAGGAAAACTCATATTTGTAGGAGATGGAATAAATGATGCGCCAGTTTTAGCTATTTCAGATATAGGAGTTGCAATGGGGGGACTAGGCTCAGATGCTGCAATAGAAGCAGCAGATGTTGTTATTATGACAGATGAACCCTCTAAACTAGTAAATGCTATTAAACTATCTAAAAGAACTATGAGAATAGTTAAAGAAAATATAATATTTGCTATATTTGTAAAGGTGTTAGTGTTAGTTCTAAGTGCTTTAGGAGTAGCTACTATGTGGGAAGCAGTTTTTGCAGATGTAGGTGTTTCTATTATTGCAATTATAAATGCTCTAAGAGCTTTAAGAGTAAAAAAGTATTTAAATAAAAGAAGAAAAAGAACATTTGTTTACAATAAGCATTGAAAAATATTATTTTATATGATAAAATGACTATTATGAAATTGTGATAAATTTGATGAGGAATAAAATAGTAAGAAAGAATATATTTGAAATTAAAAAGAACATTAAAAGTTTAAAGAGTAAATTAGATGTTGATATTGGATTTTTGTTAAATAATGTAATAATAAGAGTGGAGAAAAAAAGAATATATATCTAAAATGAGAAAAAACACAATAGAAAAATGGAACAATAAAATGGAGGTGAATTATATGCAAGAGTTAGCAAAGGGGGATTTAATTATATATGAAGATGAAAACAATAAAATTGAAATAGAAGCTTTTTTATATAACGAGACTCTTTGGTTACCTCTTAATAAAATAGCTGAACTATTTGAAAAAGATAAATCTACAATAAGTGAACATATAAAGAATATATTTAATGAACAGGAATTATCTAAAGATTCAACTGTTGGGAATTTCCCAACAGTTCAAATTGAAGGTAATCGTAAGGTTAATAGAAATATTGATTATTATAATCTAGATATGATAATAGCTGTTCGGATATAGAACAAATTCAAAAAAAGCAACAAAATTTAGACAGTGGGCGACAGAAGTTTTAAAATCATATATTATAAAAGGATATAGTATAAACAAAGAAAAATTAAAAAATCCGAATAGATTTGGTAAAGACTACTTTGATGAATTATTAGAAATCATAAAAGAAATTAGGACGAGTGAAAGAAGATTCTATCAAAAAGTAACAGATATTTTTGCAGAATGTAGTATTGATTATAATAAAAATTCTGAAATTGCAAATGACTTTTATGCAACTATTCAAAACAAATTCCACTATGCAATTACAAATGAAACAGCAGCTGAAATAGTTTATCATAGAGCAGATTGTAAAAAAGAACATATGGGGTTGACTTCTTGGAAGCATTCTCCGAATGGAAGAATATTAAAAAGTGATGTTAGTATTGCAAAAAATTACTTAACAAATAAAGAACTAGAATTTTTGCAGGACATTGTTAATATGTATTTAGATATAGCAGAAAACAGAGCCAAGAGACAAATACCTATGAAAATGAAAGATTGGGTAGAGGAATTAAATACTATGCTAAAAACAAATAGATATGAAGTTTTAGATAATAAAGGAACTATATCAGCTGAACAGGCAAAAGAATTTGCAGAAAAAGAATATGAAAAATTTAGAATTGAACAAGATAAAAAATATATTTCAGATTTTGATAAAATAATTGATGACTGCAAAAGAAGATAATGAAAAAGCTATATTTTGTTTTCCTTTAAAGATACAAAAAACGAGAGAACCATTTATATGTTAAGGTTTTCTCGTTTTTTCATTGGAGGCGCCACCCGGATTTGAACCGGGGATCAGAGTTTTGCAGACTCGTGCCTTACCACTTGGCTATAGCGCCAATTTTAATATTAAGATTGTGGAGCAGGTAGTGGGAATCGAACCCACAACTAAACCTTGGCAAGGTTTTATTTTACCACTAAACTATACCTGCAAAAACAATTTTATTAAAGCATATATATTCTATCAAATTATAAATAGTTCGTCAAGAGAAAGTTATAATATTTACGAATTTTATGAATCTAACTTTTGTGCAACTTTAATATTTAATTCAATAGTACATAAAATTCAATCTATAAAAAAATAGTGTCTAAATTGACTTGAACGCTATATATAGAGTATAATAAACAACATTATAAAAAAGTAGGAGGATATTTATGCGGGAATTAATGTATGAAACATCTCAAACTCTTGTATATAAAGTGCAAGAAAGTAAAAACAAGAAAGTAGCAGTAGTAATTGGAAATGGAGATATTATAGACTTCAGGCCAATGAAAATGCAAGAGCCACTTTATGAAGGCTGTGATGTATATACTTTTTATTTTCAGAAAGAAAATAAAGGGTTAAAACCAGCAGGAGAACAATTAGCAAGATGGCTAAAAAGTGTAGAAAATATGTATGGAAAAATTTTCTTAGTAATGAAGTCAAAATGTGGCAATATGGTAATAACTTCTGTTGCAAACAATTTAACAAATTACTCTAAGTACAAAATTTTTGTTGTAAATGCTCCAATAGAAGGAACAGAAGCAGCTACTCCTAGCCTATTAAGAAAGCGAATATACAAAGATAAAGTTAAATGGAAAAAGCTAATTTATAAAATAGAAGATTTCATATTAATAAAAATTGTATATGGTAATTATCCGGTAGATTGGGATATACAAATAGGTTCAAATTATATGAAGGAAAACTTAGATGAAGAGTTAGTAAAAAACTTTGATATAGCTGTAATTGCAAGTTCTTTAAATGGAAAAAAATGCAAAAATATTTTAGATTTCATATTAAAGTGGTTTGACAAACGGTTTAAGCTTTATGGAGATGGAATTGTATCTTTAAATTCACAATTGAGTTTTAAGGAGCCAAAAAAGATATTTTCGGCAAATCATATTTCTATTCTTAAAGATAGTAAAAAGATGATTCAGAAGGAAATAGAAAAAGAAAAAGGGAGACTGTAAGAATGAAGTGTACTTGTTTAAGTTAAGTATAATAATATATTTAACTTAAACAGGGTGCACATACAATATAGTCTTCTTGTTTTATTTAACAGATTATTTAGAAGAAAATAAATTTAGCATTAGAAGATTCTTATGTGTAAATATTGTTATTTAGCAAAAATTAGAGTATAATAGACAAAGACTATTAATAAAAGGAAGAGGATAATATGAAAGTAGTAAAAAATATTTACAGAACACATACATGTGGAGAACTAAATATAAATAATGTAAATGAAGAAGTAAAATTATCAGGTTGGGTTCAAAAAATAAGAAACCTAGGTGGAATGGTATTTATAGATTTAAGAGATGAATTTGGAATAACACAAATTTTAATAGATAATAAATTAGAAGATAAAATAAAGAATTTAACTACAGAAAGCTGTTTGCGTGTAGAGGGAAATGTTGTGGAAAGAGCAAGCAAAAATCCTAATATGCCAACAGGAGAAATCGAAGTAAAGGCAGTAGAAATCGAAATATTAGGAAAATGCAAAAATGTATTACCATTCGAAGTAAATACAAACCAAGATATTAGAGAAGATTTAAGACTTCAATATAGATTTTTAGACTTAAGAAGCGAAAAATTACACAATAATATTTTACTACGTTCTAAAATATTAAAAGCAATAAGAGATAAGATGGACGAGTTAGACTTTACAGAAATTCAAACTCCAATTTTAGCAAATTCTTCACCAGAAGGTGCAAGAGATTATTTAGTACCAAGCAGATTAAATCCAGGTGAATTTTATGCGCTTCCACAAGCACCACAACAATTTAAACAATTATTAATGGTATCTGGTTTTAATAAATATTATCAAATAGCACCATGTTTTAGAGATGAAGATCCTAGAGCAGATAGAGCACCGGGTGAGTTTTACCAATTAGATTTCGAAATGAGCTTTGCAACACAAGAAGATGTTTTTAAAGTAATAGAAGAAGTTGTACCATCTACTTTCGAAAAATTTACAAATTGGAAAGTAGACAAAGGTCCATTTATACGTATTCCATATAAAGAAGCTATGGAGAAATATGGTGTAGATAAGCCAGACTTAAGAAATTCTTTAGTAATACAAGATGTTACAGAATGTTTTAAAGACTCAGAATTTAATGCATTTAAAGGAAAAACTGTAAAAGTTATAGTAGTGCCAGATGGTAATAACCAAGGTAGAAAATTCTTCGACAAAATGGGAGAATTTGCAATGTCAAATGATGTTGGTGCAAAAGGTTTAGCATGGGCAAAAATAGATGAAAATGGTGAAGTTACAGGTGGAATTGCTAAATTTATAACACCAGAAATAAAAGAACAATTACAAGAAAAATACGATGCAAAAAATAATTGTGCAATGTTCTTTATAGCAGATGAATTTGCAAAAGCACAAAAAATAGCAGGTTTAGTTAGAATAGAACTTGGAAAAAGATTAGATTTATTAGAAAAAGATGTATATCGTTTCTGCTTTATTGTAGATTTCCCAATGTACGAGCTATCAGATGAAGGAACAATAGATTTTAGTCATAATCCATTTTCTATGCCTCAGGGAGGACTAGAAGCATTAAATACAAAAGACCCATTAGACATATATGCATATCAATATGACTTAGTATGTAATGGTTATGAAATGGCTTCTGGCGCTGTTAGAAATCATGATCCAGAAATTATGGTAAAAGCATTCGAAATAGCGGGTTATACAGAAGAAGATGTAAAAGAAAGATTTGGAGCATTATACAATGCATTCCAATATGGTACTCCACCACATGCAGGAGCTGCACCAGGAATAGATAGAATGGTTATGCTTATAGCAGATTCGCAAAATATAAGAGAAGTAATAGCTTTCCCTAAAAATAAAAAAGCAAGAGATTTATTAATGAGAGCACCATCTGTAGTATCTAATGAACAATTAAAAGATGTACATATCAAATTAGATTCAGAAAAATAAATACATAAAATATAAAAAAACTCATATAGTTATATAAAAACTATATGAGTTTTTTGTGTGAGGTGGAATATGTTTTTTTTAAGTAAAAAAAGAATAGTATTACTTGCAAGTTTATTAATAGCAGTTGTTTCAATTGAAATATTTCAAATGAATTTAAAAGAAGAAAGTATAGAAACAGTAGCTTTGCCGGTTAGTAATAAAGTAATAGTGTTAGATGCAGGACATGGTAATCCAGATGGCGGAGCAGTTAGTACAAATGGAATATCAGAAGCAGAAATTAATTTGAAAATAGCACTAAAATTACAAAATTTATTGGAACAAAGTGGTGCAACAGTAATACTAACAAGGTCAGATGAAGATGGAATTTATGATGCAGATAAAACAAAATTAAAAAATCAAAAAGTATCAGATATAAAAAACAGAGTAAAAATAGGAAATTCATCATCAGCAGATATTTTTGTATCTATTCATTTAAACAAAATACCACAAAGCCAATATTCTGGTTGGCAAACATTTTTTAAAAGCGGAAGTGAACAAGGAGAAAAATTGGCAACATCAATACAAGAAAATTTAAATAAAACAATTGAAAAAGAAAATAATAGAGTACCAATGAAATTAGATAATGTATACATAGTAAAAAATGTGGAAATACCACTTACAATAGTAGAATGTGGTTTCCTTTCTAACGAAGAAGAAGAAAGAAAATTACAAGAAGATGATTACCAAGATAAATTGGCATGGGGAATATATAATGGGATAATAAATTATTTTTACGAATAACTAGTATACAAAATGCAAGATAGTCCTCTATTAAAGTTCGTTAATTTAACGTATAAAATTACCAAACGTGGAAAAAATAAGCCTAAAGCTATTTTAGGAGTGAGAATAACATGTTTGGTGTTTTATTAGATAAAAAGCAATTAGAAAAGTATATGGAGAAATTAGCATGTGACCATAATTTGAAACCAGAATCGGAAGAAAAAACATATCCAATACCATCTTTAGAAAAAGATTTTGAATATATAACTATGGTATATAATTTGCTAAATGAACATATAAAACTTGGAATAGATATACATCCAGCAGGAGAATGGCTATTAGATAATTATTATATTATAGAAGAAAGAGTAAAACAAATAAAGGATGAGCTAACTCTTACAAAATATAAAAAGTTTTTGGGACTGGATAATGGTCAATATGCGGGATATGCAAGAATATATATACTTGCAAAAGAAATGTGTACGTATACAGACAGCAACATAAATAAGGAAAATTTAGAGTTTATGCTTACATCTTACCAGAGAAGAAAAACTTTAAATATGGACGAAATATGGAATATAGAATTATTTATAAAAATTGTAATTATAGAAAATATAAAAGATATTTGTGAAAAAATATATGCAAGTCAAATGCAAAAATATAGAGTAGAAAATATAATAGAAAGATTAGTAGAACAGAAAAATAAAGATGTACAAAAATTTAATAAAAAACAATACAAAAGTTACAAATTTGGTTATGGTGAGATGAAATATCCTTTTATAGAATATATGTCCTACAAACTAAAGAAAACAGATAAAGACAATTATGAATATACAGAAGCACTAGAAGATGCAGTAGAAAAAATGGGAACTAATATTAATGATGTTATAAAAAAAGAACACTTTGGAATTGCTATAAAAAAAGTTTTAATGGGAAATTGCATCACAACTTTAAAAAATATATCAAGAATCGACTTTCAAGAGATTTTCGAAAGGATAAATGGAGTAGAAGAAATATTAAAAATGGACCCAGCAGAAGTATACAATAAAATGGACTATAAAACAAAAGCATACTATAGGGGAAAGATAAAAGAACTTGCGAAGAAAACGAAAATATCAGAGGTGTATATTGCAAGAAAAATTGTAGAATTATCAACAGGTAAACAAGGCAAGAAAAGTCATATAGGATATTAAAATTTGATCTATATAAAGAGATAAAATATAAACCAATTAATATGAAAAACGAAACAAAATTAAATTTGCTAATTGCATTTACATGGGGGGCTACATTACTAATATCTATATTAATAGGAAAATTATATAATAATTATATTTTAAGTGTATTAGGGATTTTACCAATTCACGAAATTATAAATCAATTTACACAATACATTTTTAGCAAAATTGTAAAACCAAAGTTATTACCTAAAATAGATATGCAAAATACTATTGCAAAAGAGCAAGCAACAATGGTTGTAATACCAACAATTGTAGATTCTAAAGAAAAAGTAGAAGAAATGTTTAGAAAATTAGAGGTATATTTTTTAGCAAACAAAAGCGATAATTTATATTTTACTTTGCTTGGCGATTGTAAGCCATCTAAAATAGAAAGAAGAACCCAAGATAAAGAAATTGCGATTACGGGAATAAAATTGGTAAATGAACTTAATAAGAAATATAATAAAGAAATTTTTAACTTTTTATATAGAAAAAGAACAGATATATCATATACAGTAAAATACTTAGAAAAAGGAACAAATAAAGAAATACATGAAAGCAAAGTAGTTGCAAACCAAACATTTGGAGATACAATAACAGAACAAGCAATAAATATACCTGGATATGATTTAGAATCAGCGCAGGACCAAAGTATAACTATAAAAGTGGAAGGAAACGAAATAATATTTTACTATGTGAAAAGTGACACAAATGTCCTAGTACATCACTACAAGGAAGGAACAACAGAAAAAGTACCTTCAAAAAATGGTGGAGAAGTAGAAGATGAAGTAATTGCAGGAAAAGTAGGAGAGAGCTATAGTACAAACGCATCTAGCAATATAGCACAAAATTATGAACTAGTAGCAGAACCAGCAAATAAAAATGGAACAATGACAGAAAATCAGATAGTTGTAACATATTACTACAGATTAAAAACACCAAATATAACAAACCAAGTAATAAATAAAACAGGAACAGACAGAATAACAATAGCAAACCAAGAAATGAGCTATACAATAACATATAGAGCAAATGTATTAGATTACATAGGAAATGCAGAAGTAACAATAATAGATACATTGCCATATGCAATAGATGAAGCAAAATCTGATTTAGCAGGTGGAATATATGATTCAAATGCACAAACTATTACATGGAAAGAAAATGTACAAAATATAAACAGTTTTGCAGATGGAGGCGTTGCTGCAAGTGATAGCACTAGTACAACAGAAACAAAAGCTGTTGTAAACGATGGAACTGTTGAAGTAACAAAAACATTTAAAGTAGTATATGTAGGATTAGACATGAACCAAGAAAAAGTAGTTAATAATGTAAGCGGAAATATCAAGTTATTAACACCTGAAAAGACAAGTGAAGAAGTAACAGGAAGCCAAGAAAGTACAATATATAAAGCAATAATTAGTAGCGAAAAATTGGTAGATAAGCAAGAAGCAATAGAAGGAGAAAAAGTAACATATACAGTAAGAATAAAGAATGAAGGAAACTTAACAAAAACAGTAACAATAAGAGATACATTACCAGCAGGATTAACATTTGACAAAAATACATTAATACAAGTAGGAAATTTAGGAACAGTATATACAGAGCAAAACTTAAAAAATGGAATACCAGTAGAAGTTCCAGCAAAAGGAACTGTAGATGTAAAATTTGCAGGAATAGTAGATACATTAGCAAATGATGTGTTTAGCAAAACTTTAGAAAATCAAGCAACAATAGATAATGAATTAACAAATAAAGTAACAACAAATGTAACAAAACCAAATATTTTAGTTCATAAAGAAAGTACACCATCAAGTGGAAATAAAGTTTTAGAAGGCGACGAAATAACATACAAAATAAAAGTAAGAAATGATGGAACAAGAGAAGGTAGAGTGACTGTAAAAGATACAATACCAGCAGGAACGACATTTGTAGAAGGAAGCATAAAAATAGGTGATGCTATAGATATCACAAAAAATGCAACAGACTTAGCAAATGGAATTAATTTAACAGTTGGAGTTGGACAAGAGAAAGTTCTAGAATTTAAAGTAACAGTAAATAAATTAGCAGACGGAACAAAAATAAAAAATACAGCATACATAAACGAAGGAAAAGAAGATAAAAAAGTTCCAGAAGAGCCAGAACATACATATGTAGAGGCAAAAGCAGAGCAAAACATAACAAAAACAGGAACAGCAAAAATAGAAAGCTTAGACCAAGAAATAACATATAATATAGCATATACAGCAAGAATTTTAGATTACAAAGGTAATGCAAAAGTTATATTAGTAGACAAATTGCCATATGCAATAGATGAAACAAAATCTGACTTGGCAGGTGGAATATATAGTGCAGAAAACAATACTATTACATGGGAAGTACCTGTAGAAAATATACAATTAACAGAAACAAAAGAAGTAACAGTAAATAAAACAATAAAAGTTGTATATACAGGAATAAATAAAGATGTAACAAGTGTAAAAAATACTGTAACAGGACATATAGAATATGAAACACCAACAAGAACAAGTGAAGATGTAACAGCAAACCATACAACTACAACAGGATTTACAATAAATATACCAGTAAGCAAAGTGTGGGAAGATGACAGCAATAAATTAAACCAAAGACCAACAAGGGTAGTATTTAAATTAACTGGAAGTGATGGAAGCGAATATGTAAAAGAAATAGCAAAACCAGGAACAGCAGGAAGTACAACAATGCAAGACCAAGCAAATCCAAATAAATGGAACGACATATTCGAAAACTTACCAAAGTATGATGTAAACAACAAAGAGATAGTTTATACATTAACAGAGGAAGAAAAAACTGAGGGAGATTTAAAATACTATGACAGCGTGGTATATAACGGTGCAAGTAGTAGCCGTGAAACAAACGAAGATGGCGAAGAAACAGTAAACACAGCTTCTAGTACGCAAACTGAAACTAGAATAGTAACAAATACAAATAAATATGGAAAAGTAACAGTACATCATTACATAATGAATACAGATGGAAGTACTACAACAACAAAAGTACCAAGTACGAGTGGAGCAGAAGTTCAAGATGTAGTAATAGAAGGAAAAGTGGGCGACAAATATAAAACAGAATCTGCAAAAAATATAAATGAAAAATATGAACTTGTGGCAGAAAAATTACCAGCAAATGCTACAGGAACACTAGAAAAATATAATGCAGACAAACCACAAGAAGTAATATATTATTACAAATTAAAACCAGCAAAAGTAATAATAAATTACTTAGAAAAAGACGAAGATACAGACGATAGTAACAACCAAGTTTTAGCAAATAGAACAGAAATAAATGGATATGTAGACAAAAAATACAATACAAACACAAATCATCGCAAAGAAACAATAGAAAAAGAAGGAAAAACATATACAGTAGTGGAAGATAGTAAAAACACAGAAGGAACAATGACATTACAAGACATATCTGTAACATACTATTATTTACAAAATTCAAAAGCAACAGTAAGATATGTAGAAAGAAATCCTGAAACAGGAGAGATAGTGAAAGACCTAGAAGAGCCAACAGTAAAAGAAGGACTAGTTGGAGATGAATTTGTAACAAATGCAAAGAACTTCTTAGGGTATAGATTAGTAGAAAGCCCAGAAAAGACAACAATTAATTTAAGCAAAGAAGAGCAAACACTAATATACTATTATGAACCAGTATATTCAGGACTAGTAGAAAACCACATAGACGAAATAACAGGAAAATTGCTAGAAACAGAAGTACATGAAGTACAAGTAGGCACAGAATATAACATACCAAGCAAAAATTTTGAAGGTTATGATGTAGTAGAAACAAAACTTCCAGAAAATGCAACAGGAACAATGGGAGAAGAGCTAATTACAGTAAATTACTATTACATAAAGAAAGCAGTTTTAGAAGTAAATTACATAGATGTATTAACAAATACACCTTTAACAGAACAAATAGTGGATAATACAAAACATGAAGGTGACAAATACACTACTACTGCAATGGAATTTGAAAACTATGACCTAGTAGAAATACCAAGCAATGTAGAAGGAACAATGGTAGTGGAAACAGACGAAACTGGAAAGATAACAAATAATAAAACAGTAGTAACATACTATTATGCTAAAAAGTCAGCAGGAGTAGAGGAACACCACATAGACATTAGAACAAATAAAGAAATAGAAGAACCAATACTTCATGAAGGTCACATAGGTGATGAATATGACATAAAAGCAAAAGATTTCTTAAGCTACAAATTAGTAGAAAAGGATGAGGAAGGAAATAGTAAGTTACCAGAAAATGCAAAAGGAACAATGACAGAAGAAAAAATAGTAGTAAATTATTACTATAATCAGCCAGCAAAAGTCGTTGTACACTATGTAGAAAAGGCAACAGGAAAAGAGCTAGAAGAAATAAACAAAGAAACAGGAGAATTGCAAAGTAGTCAAGTAGTAATAAATGGACAAAAAGACGATGAATATAAAACAGAAGCAAAAGAATTCGAATACTACACATTACTAGAAAAAGAATTACCACAAAACGCAGAAGGAAAGATGAAAGTAGAAATAGTAGAAAATGAAAAAGGTGAGAAGGTAGTAAATAACACAATAGATGTATATTACTATTATCAAGCTAAAACATTTAATGTAGGAGTAGAAAAGCAAATAACAGGAATAGTAGTTAATGGAGAGAAAAGAGAAATATCAAATGGAAAATTAGAAAAGGTAGAAATTTACAGAAAGAAAACAGAAGAAACAAGTGTACAAGTAGAATACAAAATAAAGGTAATGAACACAGGAGAAATAGCAGGAACAGCGGTAATAGAAGAAAATATTCCAGAAGGAATGAAACTTGCAAATAATGATGGAACCTGGGAAGAAAAAGAAGGAAAACTAATAAAGGTAATACCAGAAATAGGCGCAGGAGAAACAAAAGAATATACAGTATTATTAAACTGGGAACAAACTGGAGAAAATATGGGAGAAAAGGCTAATGAAGTAAAATTAGTAGAAACAGGAAATGTACCAGGATTTGTGGATAACAATGATAAGGATAATACATCAAAAGCAAATGTAATCATAAGTGTGGAAACAGGAGCAGAAATACCTATAATGTTATTACTAGTGTTAGTTGGACTAATAGGATTAGAAACAGTAACTTTAAGATATGCAGTAGTTCTAACTAAGAAACAAAAGAGAAAATAGGACTTTAGAGTAATACTTAAGGAAAAAAATGAAAGAATAAAAAAGAAATAATAATTAAGCAAAATGAACTTTGAAGATATCATTCAAAGTTCATTTTTTGGCGCTTTAGCTTGAAAAAAACACTTATAGTAATAAAATTACAAAAACCGGGATTTTAAGGAACGTCCCCGAATCCCAGGAACGTCCCCGAATCTCGATTCGAAATTTAAAAATGTCATAATAATTTAATATATAAAAAAATAAGAAAACAAAAAACGCCAA
>OHXK01000758.1_pt1 | contig 13721 bp, 13 predicted proteins | sample 1579921 | NCBI WGS metagenome assembly OHXK01 (sample SAMEA3882551, study PRJEB24775) | human gut metagenome | biome: human-associated habitat; feature: intestine environment; material: feces | place: Netherlands | collected 2009/2010 | reverse complement strand
ATGCCTTTAATTCCCCGCCATTATCTGTCAAAATCACATCTTCAAAATTTTCAATCGGTGTTCCGTCTGCCTTTTTCGGCACAACAGACAACAGTCCATACGATGTTTTCGTCACCGCAGACAGCATCTGCCCACTGTAAAGATCTGCCACCACGCGATACAGTTTATCGTCCTCTAACTCCCTGCGATTGCCATCTGCATCCAGCAGATACACGTCGGTAACACGGTTTAAGATCATACGGTGCGGATTATAAGTAAACTGCAGGCCGTACATATACAAACGTGCGGATGTCATCAGATCCGACACGGATGCGTCGATCTCTGCCACGGTTTTTAACTCTTTTCCTGTCAGATATGCCTCGATCAGCGGATAACCCGGCACACCGTCTGCACCGATTCCAAGTGAAAATGAATTGAAAACATCTTCTACTGTAATATTTCCCTTTGTGTAGGTGTCACGGATCGTTCCACTCGGCGCGATTGCCACATCCACGGGAGTGCCATTATAATCCGTACTGTTTGTGACCGCATAAGCATAGGCATCTGCGATGAGATCCCCCAGATTATGCTCGGTATGGATGTTGTAGAGATCCTCCAGGCTGTCAAATGCTACATCATTTTCCGCAAGTACCTGTTCTCTCGTAAACCCAAACTGTGCCAGATAATCGGTATCCACCGTCGCCATAAAAGAATTGATTTCTTCCTGTGTAGCAGCATTCTCTGCAATGTCCGTCTCGATTGAAGTAAGTTTATATTCTTTCATGTTCCATCGGCCATCATCCTTTTGTTCTAAGGATAAGGAACCTAAATACTTGCCGTACTCACCTGCGGAAACGATATAAGTATCCCCATGCACAATCGGCTCATCCAGTTTCGTATGCGTATGTGCGCTGACGATCACATCCAGATCCGGCACTTTTTTCGCAAGAATCTCATCTTCTGACTTTGACTCATCCTCTGAAGTTCCACTATGGGAAAGACAGACGATAATATCCGCATCTTCGTTTTTCTTAATTTCAGCTACGGTCTTTTTTACTGCTTCCACCGGATCCGTAAACTGCAGTTCGCAGGTCGGTGCACATGCCAGTGCATCTTTTCCGAATACGCCAAGCAGTGCCACCCGGACATCGCCCTTTTGCACCATCACATAATCTTTCACACCGTATTCCGTAAATGCATCACGGATCTGCTGCTGTCCTTCTGAGAATCCCTGCTGTTCCATGGCATCCCAGTTGATATTACAGACAAGAAGCTCCGGCACGGTATCTCCGCTTTCCGCCGCGGTTTCAAGCATCTTAGCAAGCCCCTTTGAACGATAATCAAATTCATGGTTGCCAAGTGTTGTCGCCTCACAGCCCAGTGCCCCTAACATCCGAATCTCTGCCGCCTGTGTCTCAAAAACGGTCTGCACCAGCGTTCCCATGGAAAAATCTCCAGCATCCACCACCAGTGTATCCGGATCTTTTTCTTTCTGTTCATCGATCAGTGTCTTAATCCTTGCAAACCCGCCGATCATTTCCTGTTTTTCATCTACTACCGTTGAAAAGCTGTTCAGATGAGAATGTGTGTCATGCACGAACATGATATCTATTGTTTTCAAGTCCGTCTGGTCTGCCGCCTTCACACTGCCGGATAGCCCCGTCATTCCCAAAACCAGAACAAAAACAAGGACTGCAGCCAGTTCCATTTTCCAATTTTTAATCTTTTCCCGTAACATATAAGTCTCCCTGTTTTACAAAGCATAATTTTACTTATATTTTACTTGAACTTTTAAAATTAGTAAATGGTGGTGCAGTCCTAATTTTCACTTTATCCAAAATATTTTTTACAATAGATTGATCCTGTCTATGCAACCGTAAATTTCTTTGTGTCCTTCCGCAGCATCAAAGATGCTTCCTGCGTCTGTTTCATCAGTACACGCATATCTTCTGCCTGTCTGTCAACATTGGTAACACGCTCTGCAATGCTTCCGGTACTTGCCGCACCATCATTCGCAGCCTTCGTTACCTCCTGTATATTTGCAACCACTCCGCTGACTGAAGCTAAAAGCTGTTCGGATGCCGCACTGAAATCCGTTACAAGTTCTTCAACATAGTTTGCATCTTCATTATAATTATCTGCCATTTTTTCAAAATCATTAAAACTCTCCGTGACGTCTCCTCCCACAAACTCTAACAGACGTTTTGCATCTGTGGTCAGTCTTGCAACTGCTGTCTGGACACGCTCTGTCACTTCCTGGATATTCCCGACCGTGCTCGCCGACTGCTCCGCAAGATTACGGATCTCATCTGCAACAACTGCAAATCCTTTTCCCGCCTCTCCGGCTCTTGCGGCTTCAATTGATGCATTCAAAGCCAGCAGATTTGTCTGCGAAGTGATTCCCATGATAGACTCCGCAAGAACACCGATCTGCTCCACGACTTTTGCATTTTCCAGTGCTTCCAATAAGCTCTCATTGATTTCCCCATGCACTTTCCTGATATTTGCACGGCCTGCACTGATTTTTTGTTTCGTATCAGCCGCTCTGGTATGGATCTCGTCAACTTTTCCGTTTCCCTCCTGCGCATGCTCTGCAATTCCTTTTGCAGCTTCCTCAATCTCTCCGGACATCGTATTCACTTCCTGTGCAGCTGCTGCGGTCTCCTGATTTCCGGCTGCAAGTTCCTGCGTGATACCGGATACACTGTCGATCTCGTCCGCAAGTTTTGCCAGTGCCGTCTCTGCTGTTCCAACCGTTTCATCCAATGTATCCGCTTCGCGCTGTACATGGCCGATCAGATGTCTCATATTGTGATGAATGTCACGGATGCTGCGTGCAAGAATACCGATCTCATCTTCACGTTTCAGGTATTTTTCCTCCACACGCTGCGTAAAATCGCCCTGTCCCATTTTTTTGGCAAACAGCGCAGATCTTTTGACGCCCGATGTAATGTCGAATGTAAGATACAGTACCCATATATCCGTGAGTATACACATAATAACCATAAAATAGAAAAATTGATCCTGTTTTGCTTTCTTTTCCTGCTGCATTTTCTGCAATATCGGCTGCAGTTCCTGTTGTATTTCTTCCTGGGAATATTCCGGATGTTCCTCACTTACATATTCTTCCATGCTGGCGATCGCATCATTACGGATAGCACCCATATTTTTAGCTCCGACAACTACTCCATATAATCCGATTATTAAAATCTCAATAATCAGAATCGTCATTTTTACCTTTAATGATACTTTTCCACTTAGGGTCACATCAATATCCTCCTTTGTTCTTTCTGATTTATTCTCATAAACGGTCCTATATTGGTTTCATTCTACTATCATTTAATTTTGATTGCAATATACATCTTTGACAATTTATCAGGCTTTTGTTTCCTGTCTGGTGTATTCCAGTCATGAATTTTTAAATTCATAGGACGTAATTTCCTATGAATTTAAAAAAATACGGCATATCCTGCCGGACACACCGCATTTTCATATTTCTGTTTATTTTAATGCTGCAGGATTGATCTTCTTTGTGCGGATATCCTCTTTTAACAGTGCAAGGAAATCTTCCCTGGAAACTGTGGTGGAATTCTGCTCTCCATGCAGTCTGTAACTTACGGTTCCGTCAGCTGCTTCGTTCTTACCAAGTACTAACAGATACGGCACTTTCTCCATCTGTGCTTCACGGATACGGTAGCCGAGTTTCTCGTTTCTCTCATCGATCTCAACACGGATTCCGTTATCATCGAGATATTTGTATAAGTCATGTGAGTATGCGTTAAGTTCCTCATCCTCATTTTTTACCGGAAGGATCTTAGCCTGAACCGGAGCTAACCATAACGGCAGGTTTCCTTTTGTCTCCTCTAAAATATATGCCATGAAACGGTCGAGGGAACCAAGGATCGCTCTGTGTAAAACGACCGGCGTTTTCTTTGTTCCGTCACTGTCAATATAGGACAGATTGAATTTTGCCGGCAGACAGAAGTCTAACTGGCAGGTGGAAAGTGTATACTCATTACCGATCGCCGGTTTTACGTTTACATCCAGTTTCGGTCCGTAGAAAGCAGCCTCACCGATCTCCTCTGTATACTCAATACCGATATCATCAAGTACTTTGCGGAGTGCGTTCTCTGCGTTGTTCCACATCTCATCATCATCATGATATTTTACTTTATCTTCCGGATCTCTTAAGGAGAGTACACAGCGGTAATCTGTGATATTGAAATCTTTGTAAGTATCAAAGATCAGCTCAACCACTTTTGCAAACTCTGATTCGATCTGCTCCGGTGTTACAAATAAATGTGCATCATTCTGGCAGAAATGTCTTCCTCTCTCGATACCCTTTAAAGTTCCACTTGCCTCAAAACGGAAGTCATGTGCGATCTCACCGATACGGATCGGAAGATCTTTATAGGAATGCATTCTGTTTGCATAGATCATCATGTGATGCGGGCAGTTCATCGGACGGAGTACGAAAGACTCTCCCTCAACTTCCATTGCCGGGAACATGTTCTCTTTGTAGTGATCCCAGTGACCGGAAGTCTTGTACAGATTCACAGTACCGACACAGGGGGTCATAACATGCAGATAGCCCAGTCTTCTCTCTTTATCCTTGATATAATTCTCCAGCTCCTGCCATACGGTGTAACCCTTGGGAAGGAACATGGGAAGTCCGCGGCCTACCAGATCATCAGTCATGAACAGTTCCATTTCCTTGCCGATCTTTCTGTGGTCACGCTCTTTGGCCTCTTCCAGCTCTTTCAGATGTGCTTCCAGTTCCTCTGCGGTAGGGAAGCAGACACCGTAGATACGCTGCATTACGTGGTTGTTGGCATCGCCCTTCCAATATACTCCGGAGTGTTTTACCAGTTTGAAGTTCTTGCACAGCTTGGTGTTGTCTACGTGAGGTCCACGGCACAGATCGGTGAAATCACCCTGATCGTATACAGTGATGTTGCCGTCTTCCAGATTGCTGATCAGATCCAGCTTGTACATATCATCCTTGAACATTTCCATGGCTTCTGCCTTGGAAACTTCTCTTCTGTAGATTTTCTTGCCTTCCTTACAGATCTTCTTCATCTCTTTTTCGATGGCAGCGATCACTTCATCATTGACTACATCGTTGCCGAGATCGATATCATAATAGAATCCTTCCTTTACCACAGGTCCTACCCAGAATTTTGCATGAGGGTACAGATGCTTGACAGCCTGTGCCATAACATGGGCACAGGAATGATTCAGAGTTGTCAGTCTTTCGTCTTCCTTAAAATTAACCATTTTTGTTCTCCTTTTTGTTGTTTTCTAAACTATTCAGCACCTTCATTCGCAAAATCGCATCTGCGATGCTACTCTGAATAGTCGCAAAATAAAAGTCCCTTGCAACGATCTGCAAGGGACGTATCACACGCGGTTCCACCCTGATTGCAATTATCTAAAGATAACTGCCACTCATTTGCTCGTAACGGGAGCTGCCGGGCTGTATTAAAGCCACTCCGAGACGGTCTTCGTCCGCATCCGGCAAAACCGCTCACAGCGCCTGTCTCCGACAGGGCGGTTCTCTCTGGTGCCTTCACTGCTTCCTACTCTTCTCTTCAACGTTTTCTGATCTTAAATAATCATAAATTTCTGTTGCTTTAGGACTTATGTTGATATAATAGACCTTTTCACACGGATTGTAAAGAGGTATTTATATAGCTTTCCACATTTTCTCTGGACATATCCAGTGCCACCGCCAGCTCTCCGTACAACTGGTCCTCTGCGATCCGAAAATATCTGGCATCCACCGCCGTCTCCTTGCGTCCCGCCTCTTCTCTGGCCCGCTTGCGCAGGTAGATGGTCTTGATAATCCGGATCAGATCCTGGCAGTTACAGGCCTTCAGACAATTCTTATATTCCTGCTCCAGCAGTTTGTCATTGGCAATGGTGATCAGCGGGATCTCCGGAATCTGTCGGATCAGACTCTCCGCCTCCTCATGTGCAAGCACTTTCCGCATGGAACCTTCTGCCGTATCCACCGGAATATATACCGTACTGGAAGACAGATACAGAGGTTTTAAAATATAATACTCTCTCTTCTTGTCCACTCCTGCAATATCCAATGTCGTGATCTCTTCCACCACGCAAACGCCCTTACTGCCACATACTACACGTTCGCCCTTCTGAAACACCTTGACCTTCCTTTCCTCTGCCCATTGCAGAAAATTGAAAACACAATTTCCGTTTACTACCAATAGTATACCCATATTTTAACAGAAAAAACGCCGAAATGTCAGTATCTTTCGGCGTTTCTGATTATTTTCGTGAATATTGCTCATAAGAAATTGGTCAGGTGTTGTGCATTATTTCTGATAGGCGATGCGTGGATCTCCGTTTTTCAGGTAAATAATGCCTCTGCGTTCGAAGCTGTTCTTCTCTAATAAGTGCTGCATGGTGTGATTGTCAAAATGGGTATCCGCACGCAGGTAAGGTACTTTCTTCTCACAGAAGGCAACACATTTTGCAAACAGTCCTCTTACTTCCCCGTCTCCCGCCAGGCGATGGATCGTGCCGTAAGGTGTCTCCTCCCTCCAGCTGCCGTCCTCGATATAAGCATAGGTCGGTTCCTCCTCCAGCAGAAGCATGAATACCCCGTGGATGCGTCCGTCCTTTTTATACACATACAGCCGCTGTTTCTCTATATCTGACCGCAGCGTCTCCGGATCCGGATAAGCGCCGTTCCACTGGTTCGGATTCCCGTTTGCCCGCATGTAAGCCTTGGCGATGTCATAGATCTCCAGGATTCTGGGCAGATCTGCCTCTTTTGCCGTTACGATCTCCTCCATCCCGTCGCCATCTTTCCTCTCTTCCACTGCCTCCGGTACCGTTTTCCCCAGAATGTCCCTCACGGCGGTCTCCATCCGCTCTGCCAGCTGTCTGTGGCCCTTCGCTGTCAGGTGCACATGATCCGCCTTCGTCAGTTCACAGCCTCCTGCATCTAAGAAATCCGCCCGTTCAGCCACTGCCAGGAAAGCATATTCTCTTGCCAGTGCTCTCGTTGTCTCCACGCTTTTTTCATTAAAATCAGGATAAATCACACCCTCTTCGATGGGAACCGGTGCCACGATCAGGATCTTCGGTCCATTCTTTCCCCAACAGGGAACCGATTTCGCCTCTTCCAAGAGGATATGCATGCCCTTTGCAATCTTCCGCGCATCCGTATTGAATTTCACCTTGGAATCATTGGTACCTAACATCAGGATCAGCAGGTCTAACGGCTCGTGGCTGTTCAACAGGACATGCAATACCGGCAGCAGATTCACGGAATCCATGTCCGGATCATCATACACACAGGTTCTGCCGCTTAAGCCTTCCTCAATGACCAGATACTCCGCTCCCAATGCCTTCTGTAACAGGCAGGTCCAACGTTCCTCTTCATTATATCTGCTGCCGTGGTCGGCACTCTCCGACGGATCGGTGCAAAGCCCGTGGGTATTGGAATCTCCGATGCACAAAATATGTTTTTTCACTGTTTAACTCTCCGTTTTCTATTTCAGTCTGTAACCATCCAGGATCAATACGTCAGGCTTCAATATTAGGGAAAAATACAATAACATCATCCCCCTGGCATTCCACATACATGCCCTCCAGTTCCAGGTTCACATCATCCACATTGTGATCGTCGAAATATTTGGTCAGGTTCATGATCGTCTCCATATAGGAATTATCTCCCTTTACCAGGATCCCCAGACCTTTTTCCGGCTCCTGCTCATAGAACTCCAGACCTTCGGTTTCATTGACATATTCACGTATTGCTTCTGCTATGGTCATTTGATTTTTTCTCCTTCTACTGTTCCTTTGTTCATATTTGCTGCTTCTCTTTATTGTATCATAAGCTCACGAATTCGTGCTATCGCACTCTACATCCTGCTTCGCAGGATATTCGTTCGCTAATGAGCCCAGAAAAACAAATGTCTGCTTGCAGCCACTTGTTTTTCCTTGAGGCTCATTATATCATGATTCGCACCTTCGGTACTTGACGTTGCTTCGCAACTATCATGATCAAATTCGCCGTTCGCCAATCATGCAAGCATGTTGGCTCTCTTGCGCTCATTATATCATAAAAGGCGAACCCTGGCACCGCCAAAGTCCGCCCTTCATCATTTTCTTCTCTTATTCTTCATTCATCTTAGCCAGCTTGGCTGCCTGGTCGGCTGCGATGCAGGCATCGATGATCTCTTCGATATCTCCGTTCATGATCTTGTCTAACTTGTACAGGGTCAGACCAATACGATGGTCGGTGACACGACCCTGCGGGAAGTTGTAGGTACGGATCTTCTCAGAACGGTCTCCGGTACCGATCTGGCTACGGCGCATCTCTGCTTCCGCATCGTGTCTCTGCTGCTGCTCGATGTCATACAGCTTGGACTTTAACAGTGCGAATGCCTTAGCCTTGTTCTGGATCTGAGACTTCTCAGTCTGACTGTATACCACGATTCCGGAAGGATAGTGGGTCAGACGTACTGCGGAGTCGGTGGTGTTGACACACTGACCACCGTTACCGGATGCTCTCATGACATCAATACGGATATCCTTGTCCTCGATGACGATATCAATATCATCGTCCACCTCCGGCATAACTGCCACACTGATGGTGGAGGTATGGATACGTCCGCCGCTCTCGGTCTCCGGCACACGCTGTACACGATGTACGCCGCTCTCATACTTCATCTTGGAGTAAGCACCCTGTCCGCTGATGGTAAACTGTACTTCCTTCATACCGCCGATACCAATCTCATCCACGTTGATCAGCTCTACCTTCCAACGCTGCTTCTCGGCATAATGCACATACATACGATAGATCTCCGCTGCAAACAGTGCAGCCTCATCGCCGCCGGCACCGGCACGGATCTCCACGATTACATTCTTGTCATCATTAGGATCCTTGGGCAGTAACAGGATCTTCAGTTCCTGCACCAGCTCTTCCACGCGCTTCTTGCTGTCGTTTAACGTCTCCTTGATCATCTCGCGCATTTCTTCGTCTTTTTCCTCTTCCAGCATGGAAAGAGAATCTTCAATATCCTGCTTGCACTTTTTGTACTCTGTATACGCATCCACGATAGGTGTCAGATCACTCTGCTCCTTCATCAGCTTGCGGAAACGTTCCTGGTTATTCGTGACCGTGGGTTCATGCAGTTCGCCCATGATCTCTTCAAAACGAATCAATAAATCTTCTAACTTGTCAAACATAACTAATTCCTCTCAATATAAGTTGTAACAGTTCAGCCATGAACATATTGGAGAGCAAAAATCATGCTTGCATGATTTTGTGAACGAATATGTTCATGAACTAAGCGCCAGGTTTATGAGCAAAGATAGTCACGAAGTGACGGAAAGCGTGTCAGCGCGACTTTGCGAATGGTGCGGGCTGAACTGTTACATACGTTCCAAAAACTACCCGGTCCAGACCGGCATAATCCTGCACCACTTGTACCTCGCGGTACCCTTCGGTGCGCATCAGTTCCGATACAGCCTGTCCCTGGTCATATCCGATCTCAAAAAAGAGCATTCCACTGCTCACCAGATGTTTTCCTGCTTCTTCGATGATACGGCGGTAAAAATGTAAACCATCCTCCGTACCGTCCAGTGCCATCCTGGGTTCATGATCCCGTACCTCCGGCATCAGCTTCTCCACTTCCGCACTGGCGATATAAGGCGGATTCGACACGATGATCTCGAATTTTCCCTCCACCTTGTCAAACAGGTCACTCTGTAAAAAATGAACCCGATCTGCGTTCACCGCATCCAAAAGCGTCTCCGCATTTTGCTCTGCCACTTCCAGCGCATCTGCAGACAAATCCACACCCAGTCCTTCACAGGCATTGCTGTAATGCAGAAGGCTTAACAGAATACATCCGGATCCCGTACACATGTCAAGCACCCGCATTCCGTCATGGAGTTCCTTCAATACTTCCTCCACCAGAATCTCCGTATCCTGTCTCGGGATCAGTACGTGCTCATTGACAGCAAAGGTCAGTCCCATAAAGTCCTGCTCCCCGGTCAGCTGCTGCAGCGGAATGTGCTCCGCCCGCTGTCCGATCCAGCCAAGATATTTCTCTTCCGCTTCCGGTGTCACCGACTGTTCCCCGTGCACCAGCAGATCATTACGATTCGTACCGCATACCGCTTCCAGCAGAAGTCTCGCATCCAGTGTGGCTTCTTCGATTCCCGCTGTCTGTAAAGCCAGACAGCCCTTTTCATAGCATTCCCGATAGGTCATCTTAATCCTCTGGTTCTGCGGATGCATCGTCCTTCATCCAGCCCTCATCCACTTCGTAACCGAAGGTATCCTGTAAATATTTCTTCCAGTCGAACACAGCTTCTACGGAAGCGATGGCTACCTCTGCCATGCTCTCATCGGGTTCCCTGGTGGTCATACGTTGGATCCACATACCGGGAGCAGACAGGATCTTAATAAACACATTATCCGTGCGTCCGGCCAGACGGATGATCTCGTAGGAAATTCCGGCCACAACCGGCATCAGCAGAATACGAAGGATCACTTTCTCCGCCACATTATCCACCTGGATAAAGAAGAACAGCACAATACTTACCAGCATAACAAAGAAAATGAAGCTGGTACCGCAACGTTTGTGCAGTCTGGAGCTGCGCATCACATTGTGCACCGTAAGGGGTCTGCCCTTCTCGATACAGTTGATGCATTTGTGCTCCGCCCCATGATACTGGTACAGCCTGCGGATATCCTTCATGGCGCTGATGCCCCATACATACAGCAAAAACAGAGCAATACGGATCACACCCTCAATAATCGCCATCAGGGAGCGGTTGCGGATAAAGCTCTCAAACAGAGAGGAAATGAAATACGGCAATACGATAAAGATGCCTACTGCCAACATAATAGAGATCACCGTCACAATACCGGACAGCAGCTTTTCTCCGTTGCCACCGCTCATCTTGTCCATTGCCTTATCGAATTTCGTTTCTTTGCCTTCCTCTTCTTCATAGAAGGAAGCGGAATAATTCAATGCTCTGGTTCCCAGGATCAGGGAATCCAGGAAATTAAAGATACCACGGATAAAGGGAAGCTCCTTGAACTTACTTCCGTGAGCCAGACCCTGATAGGTCTCCACTTCCACTTCAATCTCGCCGTCCGGCTTGCGGACCGCTACCGCATACTTCTCTTTATTTTTCATCATAACGCCTTCCAGCACGGCCTGTCCGCCGATACCGGAATAACGACTCTTTCTTCTAGCCATAAAACCTCATCCTTATAAATGCAGTATTAAATAGGAACATAGTTTCCTATACGACAAGAAAAGGTTGAGATAAGAATACCTCAACCTTTCGCTTGCAATCTTATTTAACACCGTATTTCTTATTGAACTTATCAATACGGCCATCGGTTCTTGCAGACTTCTGCTGGCCAGTGTAGAATGAATGACACTTGGAGCAAACTTCTACGTGAAGCTCGGGCTTGGTGGAGCCGGTTACAAATGTGTTACCACAGTTGCAGGTTACAGTTGCCTGGTAGTAAGCGGGATGGATTCCTTCTTTCATTTCTTTCACCTCTCTATAAAAATGTCGTGTATAAGTTCTTGTTCTCATCCTCACTGCTTATGGAACCACAAACAGCGGTATTATTGTACCATAAGAGTTTACACGACGCAAGACCTATTTTTACATATTTCTCCTCTGATATTGCACTGTAATGACATAAACTGTTTTTTCAGTCTCATCAATCTTATAAATTGCCATATAATTATCGACCAGAAGCTGTTTATACCCCTTTCCGGCATACTTTCCCTCTAATCTATCCTGATGTGAACCGGGAAAAGTCTCCAGTTTTTTTATCGCTCTCCAAATTCTGTCTGTTTGTGCTTTTGCATTTTCCGGAACCTGTTTTTCTATGGCGATATACCTGTAGATTTCTTCCATATCACGATATGCTCTCGGATACAACTTTATATGGTATTTAACCATAATATTTTTTGTCTAGCCGTTCCATTGCGACATCCATATCCATCGTATCCGCACCCGCAGCAACTTCCTCTTCCGCCTCACAGATGGCCTGGTCGATTTTATGAATTCGTGCAAAATGCTCATAAAGTTCTGCGCTCATCACTACCAGATCGCTGTAGCCATTCTTAGTAATAAAAATCGGTTCCTGCTTTGTATGTGCTAATTCGGATATTTCACTTGTTTTTCTCAAATCTCTGATTGGCATGATCAATGGCATAATAGCACCTCCTTTATGCCATAATTGTAGCACAATTATGGCACATCGTAAAGGTATATATTCTGCCATCATTTCCAATTTTTGTCAATTTTCTATCTCTTGCCTAGATAAACCGGTTCTTCTTCACCATATTCACAAATTCCACATTATTGCGGGTATGGGAGAACATATCAAGGATGCGGTCGGTAGCTTCGTCGGGCTTTAAGCCATTCAGGGCCTTACGCATGATATTGATGGCTTCCAGTTCTTCCGGTGTCAGCAACAGATCCTCTCTTCTGGTGCCGGATTTTGCCAGATCGATAGCCGGGAAAATACGTTTCTCGGACAGCTTTCTGTCCAGAACCATTTCCATATTACCGGTTCCCTTAAATTCTTCATAAATTACATCATCCATTTTACTTCCCGTATCCACAAGCGCTGTAGCAAGAATAGTAAGGCTTCCGCCCTCTCTCATATTTCTGGCCGCACCAAAAAAGCGTTTCGGCATATGAAGAGCCGCCGGGTCCAGACCACCGGAAAGAGTTCGTCCGCTGGGCGGTATGATCAGGTTGTATGCCCTTGCCAGTCTTGTAATAGAATCAAGAAGAATTGTAACGTCTTTTTTATGTTCCACCAGACGACGTGCACGTTCTATTACCATTTCAGACACACGTTTATGATGTTCCGGAAGCTCATCAAATGTAGAATAAATGACTTCCACATTATCGCCACAGATGGCCTCCCTGATATCTGTAACCTCCTCAGGACGCTCATCGATCAGAAGAATGATCAGATGCATGTCCGGATTGTTTCTCAAAATAGACTTTGCCACATCTTTCAGCAAAGTTGTCTTACCGGCTTTCGGAGGAGATACGATCATTCCTCTCTGTCCTTTACCGATAGGGCTGATCAGATCTACGATCCTCATGGCAACTGTGCCGCCCGGTCTTTCCATTATCAGTCTCTCATTTGGGAAAATCGGTGTCATATTTTCAAAGTTCATTCTGCGTCCTGCTTCTGCCGGAGACATTCCATTGATCTTGGTCAGATACAGAAGCGCACTGAATTTTTCAGACTGTGTCTTTACTCTTGTATTTCCTGACAGGATATCCCCTGTCTTCAGGCTGAATCTGCGGATCTGCGATGGTGATACATATACATCTTCCTCGCCCGGCAGATAGTTCTGGGAACGGATAAATCCGTATCCATCCATGACTTCCAGAATTCCATTCACCGTACGTCCACTGTCGAGCTGTTCAATATCTGCGGTTCCGGCTTTTTCGGATTTTACTTCCTCCTTCGCCTCTTTTATTGAAACTTTGTCATCTTCTTCCAGCATAAGATCGATCAGATCTGCTTTTTTCATCGTTGAAATCCCGCGAAGTCCGCGCGTTTTTGCCACCTCTTTTAATGTAGAAAGAGGCAGGGACTCATATTTTTCTCTCGTCATATGTTCTATATTCCTCCTTTATTCCAATTACTTTTCTTATCCAAAAAAATATTAAACTTTTAACATTGGGAAATCTTGTCT
>OHXK01000749.1_pt1 | contig 13807 bp, 9 predicted proteins | sample 1579921 | NCBI WGS metagenome assembly OHXK01 (sample SAMEA3882551, study PRJEB24775) | human gut metagenome | biome: human-associated habitat; feature: intestine environment; material: feces | place: Netherlands | collected 2009/2010 | reverse complement strand
GCTTGACCAGCAGGTTGAAGCCGCCCCAGTTGCCGTAGGAGAAGCCGTCGTTGTACTCGTTGTTGCCCCAGAAGTTGATGTCGCAGAACCAATCCTTATACCGGGCGTTCTCGCGGTTGGCCTTCAGGTCTTGGAACGCAAAGAAATCCCGGCCCACATGGTTGAACACGCCGTCCACGATGACCTTCTGGCCGCGGGCGTGGCAGTTGGCCACGAACTGCTTGAACTCCTCGTTGGTGCCAAGGCGGCGGTCCACAAGGCGGTAGTCGATGGTATCGTAGCCGTGGGAGCCGCTCTCGAACAGCGGGCCAATATAAATGGCCGTACAGCCGAGGTCTTTGTAAGCGTGCTCAGCCCATGCGTTCAGCTTTTCAAAGGCACCGGGCGTGGGCTGGCCGTCGTTCTCGTGCGCACAGCCGCACAGCCCCAGCGGATAAATGTGATAAAATACAGCGTTGTCATACCAAGCCATCGTTTTTGTCTCTCCCATTCTAGCAAGCGTTCCCGCCCCCGCCCCATGCGGGGGTAGGGATAGTATAGCATATTTTTTTCGCAAAGTGTGGAAGTTTGCTATTTTTTGTACAAAGTTTCCTTTAAAATCAGCAAGTTTGACGATTTTGTTTTTGATTTCTTAGTAACTATGACAAAAATCGTTTATCGTAGAAAAAAGGAGTTTTTGGCATGGAATTTCCTTCGATCGACCGTTCGTTTTTTCTGGGTGGGTGCTTTGACGCCTACCGCACCCTCGGCGCACACCCCTGCCGCGGCGAGCGCGGCGAAGAGGGCTGGCGGTTCGCCGTCTGGGCACCCGGTGCTGTGGCCGTGGAGGTCTGCGGCGGGTTTGACGGCTGGGGTCCCGGCGTGCCCATGCAGCGGGCCGAGACCGGCATCTGGAACGGTTTCGTCGCCGGGCTGCAGGAGGGCGAGATGTACAAGTTCCGCATCCACGGCAGGGACGGCAGCACCGTGATGCGGGCCGACCCCTACGCTTTTGCCACCGAGCTGCGCCCCGGCACGGCCAGCATCCTGACAAAGCTCGATTTCCCCTTTGACGACGCCGCATGGATGCAGCGGCGGGACAAGTGCCGCAACCTGCCCCTGAACATCTACGAGCTCCATGCGGGCAGTTGGAAGCACACCCCCAACTCCACCCGCGAGGACGGCTCCGACGGCTGGTACAACTACCGGGAGCTGGCGCGGGAGCTCATCCCGTGGCTGCTGGACCACCGCTTCACCCATGTGGAACTGCTGCCGCTGGCCGAGCACCCCTTTGACGGCAGCTGGGGCTACCAGACCACCGGCTACTTCTCGGTGACCAGCCGCTACGGCTCCCCGGCGGACTTTGCCGCCTTCGTCAACGCCTGTCACCGGATGGGCATTGGCGTCATCATGGACTTTGTCCCCGTCCACTTTGCAGCCAACGGCGACGCCCTCGTCAACTTCGACGGCACCCACCTCTACGAATACGACAGCGATGTGGGCCACAGCGAGTGGGGCACCTGCAACTTCAACTACTACCGCCGGGAGGTATGCAGCTTTTTGAACAGCGCCGCCGCCCTGTGGATGGATGTCTACCACTGCGACGGCATTCGGATGGACGCCATCTCCCGTGCGCTCTACTGGCAGGGCGACCCCAACCGGGGCGTGAACGAGGGTGCCGTCACCTTCCTGCGGAACCTGAACCATGGGCTGAACGAACGCTTCCCCACCGGCATCTACACCGCCGAGGACTCCACCAACTTCCTTAAAGTCACCGCCCCCACCCGCTACGACGGCATCGGCTTCGACTACAAGTGGGACATGGGCTGGATGCACGACACCCTCGACTACTTCGCCACCCCCTTCGGCGAGCGGCCGGATGCCTACTGCAAGCTGACCTTCAGTATGCAGTATTTCTACAACGAGCTGTATCTGCTGGCCCTCAGCCACGATGAAGTCGTCCACGGCAAAAAGACCATCATCGACAAGCTCTGGGGCACTTACGAAGAAAAGTGTGCCCAGCTCCGCACCCTGTATTTTTATATGTTCACCCACCCCGGCAAGAAGCTGAATTTCATGGGCAACGAGCTGGGCCACTTCCGCGAGTGGGACGAAAAGAAGGAGCTGGACTGGGGCCTGATGAAGTACCCCTTCCACGACAGCTTCCAGAAATATTTTGCCGAACTGGGCCGCCTCTACGCCACCGAACCTGCCCTCTACGACGGCGAGTACAACCCCGGCTGCTTTGAGTGGGTGGCCAGCGAAAGCCGGGACGAGGGCGTTTACGCATGGCTGCGCAAGGGCGCGGGGCAGACCATCCTCTGCGTGATGAACACCCAGAACACCGCTCATAAGAAGTTCCCCCTCTACCTCAAGTTCCCCTGCGCGGCGGACGAGCTGCTGAACAGCGAAGCCCCCCGCTGGAACGGCGCGGACAAGAGCCGGACCAAGAGCTTCCACACCACGGACGGCGGCGTGTATGGCCGGGACTACACCCTTGCCCTCGACCTGCCCGCCATGGGCAGCCGGATGCTCCGCCTGACGCCGGAGGCTCCCCACGCCGACGCGGCACGGGCTTCCGCCCGGAAAGCCGCTGCCGCCAAGCGGAAAGCCGCCGCAAGCGTTTCCAAGAAGTAATCTTTGTGTGAAACTATCCCGTCTGCTGAAAATGCGGCGGGATATTTTGCGTTTCAGCGCCCGCATGGCCTTGCCAGCCGGGGCCGGAACCGTTATACTGTAACATGAAATATTAGGTTTTTTCGAGAGGTTTTGTCTTATGCCAAAAACACTTTCTTCCCAACAAGCAAAACCCGCCCTCTCCCCGTGGAGCAAGGGCGGCATCGGCCTTGGCCTCGGCGCGCTGGCGCTGGTGGTCATCGGCCTTGTCTTCCCCACCGGGGGGACCTTCTTCCCGCTGGTGAGCCTGTGGTGCAGCTGCGTGCTCTTTTACGGGGCACTGTGGGTGCTGCGGGTGGCCCATGTGGAACTGAACTTCTTCCACCGAGCCGTCCTCGTCGGCCTCTGGGCCGCAGCGCTGCTCTACTTCTACTGGGCGCTGGGGCGGCGGCAGTTCATCTATGCGTGGGACTACGTCAACTACATCGTCAAGCAGTACAGCGCCGAGACCGCCTTTGCCCAAGGCCCGGCGGCGGGGTTCGCGTACATCTTCGGTTCCTTTGCCGATGACTACACCAACTTCATCACCCTCTTCACCGAGTTCCCCTTCTGCCTGACGGCCCGCACCGGCGACAGCTACGCTTTCGCGCAAGTGTTCTGCGTGCTGCCTACCCTGATGGTCCTGCTGGCGGGCCTGACCGTGAAGATCGGCCAGATGCTCCATGTGAAGAACCGGTTCTACCATTTCCTCATCGGCTTTTCGTGGGTGCTGACCTTCCCGTTTCTGCGGATGAGCGCCATGCTGGCCCAGCCGGACTGGTTCGGCCTCATCTTCGCCTTTGCCATCCTGCTGCTGACGCTGGACTACCGGTTCGAGAAGCTGGAGCCGGGGCGGTTCGCCCTCATCTTCCTCGCCACTGCAGCCATCATCCTGACCCGCCGGTGGTATCTGTACTTTGTGGTGGGCTATTACTTCTCCTATGCGCTGCTCCTTTTCGTCAGCAGCGGTAAGCTCGCCAAAGCCGGGGACAAGGCGCTGGCCCTGCGCCGGGTGCGCAACCTTGTGCTGTTCGGCCTGTGTGCCATGGTGGCCATGGTGGCCCTGCTCTGGCCCATGGTCAGCAAGATTCTGGCCTTCGATTATTCCGACCGCTATTCTTACTACAATGTGGGCGGCCTTGTCACCGAGCTGTATTACCATGCAATGCGCACCGGTCTGCTGAACTTCGCGCTCATCCTGTTCGGGTTCTGGCTCTGCTTCCGGCGGAAGCTCTTCGCCCTGCCCGCGCTGGCCCTGAGCGAGCTGGCCCTGAGCATGGTGCTCTTCACGCGGGTGCAGAACTCCGGCTCCCATCAGATGCTGCTCTACCTGCCCGCCTACGTCATCCTCTTCTTGGTAGGTGCCGCCGGGCTGGCCGAGAGCATCGACAAGTTCAAGGTGCCCAAGCTCTGCTACTGGGCCTTTACGCTGGTGTTTGCCGTGTCGGTGCGCTGCTCGCCGCTGACGGTCATGGCCCTGCCGGAGCTGGTCATCCACACCATCCATCCGGCCAGCCTGACCGAGTACATGCACTTCGACGAGCTGACCTATGACCGGAAGGACCTCAGCCAGATCCAAGCTGTCACCCAGTGGCTCACGGCCCACCTCGGCGAGGGCGACACCGCGTACATGATCCCCGACGACATGCTGTACAACCCCGGCCATCTGCGGAACTGTATGCTGCCGGAACACCCGCTGGACGGCAAACTGCCGGACAGCTTCTCGGTGCCGGGCACCCACACCTTCCCCATGGGCTTCTTTGAGGCGAAGTATGTCATCACGGCGGACCCCTTCCCCTCAACGCTGGCCCCGGATACGGAGCTGGGCCACAGGTTCAACGCCAAGTTCCTCCAGCTGCGGGACGAGACCCACACCCTCGCCGCCACCTTCGATATGGGCAACGGCTACACCTTCTCCATCTGGGAGCGGGTCGAAGCCCCCACCCGCGAGGAAGTCGAGACCTATCTGCACGTCTTCGACGCCGAAAACGCCCAGTATCCCGAAATGTTCTCGCAGGTCACGGAAGGCTGGCTGGCCGCACACGGACTGTAAATGAACGTCAAAAGGAGTGTTACAAAATGGAGAGTAATCAGAATAATATCCCCGAAGTTAAGCTTGGTCAGTACAAGGGGCTGGCCGTCACCCGCCATGTGCGCGGCCTTTCGGAAAAGACGCTGGACATTGAGATGGTCCACCAGACCCGGCTCCATGCCTCCTACCACAACTCCGAGGAGGGTGCCAAGCGCGGCAGCCGCGTCCTGCTGGATTTTGCGGGCTTCATGGACGGCAAGGAGATCCCCGACAGCCGGATGGAAAAGGTCATGGTCGTGCTGGGCGACGGCAAGCTGATGCCCGCCGCCGAGGACGCCATCTACGGCCACAAAGCCGGGGAGACCTTCCGGTTCGACTTCACCTACCCCGCCGAGTTCCGGGTGCCGGAGCTTTCCGGCAAGACGGCTCAGTTCGAGATCAAGCTGCACTCGGTGGCCGAAAAGACCACCCCGGAGCTGACGGAGGACTTCGCCAAATCGCTGGGCTATGCCTCCCTCGCCGCCATGCGGGAGGCCGTCCGCGCCAAGAAGATGAAGATCCACGAGGACGCCGCCGACCGCGCCGCCGGGCAGAAGCTGCTGGAGATGGCCGGGGCCAACCTGACCGTCGCCGTTCCGGAAGCGGCACTGGACCGCGCCGCCGACAACGAGATGAAGCTGCTCACCCAGAGGCTCTCCCGCAGCGGCATCAGCATGGAGCAACACTGCAAGAACAGCCGCACCACCGCCGACGCCCTCCGCGCCGGTTACCGCGCCGATGCGGAGCGGAAGATCCGCACCATGTATGCGGCCCGCGCCATCGCCGAGGCCGAGGGCATCACCGTCCGCACCGAGGAGGTCAACAACGAATACCGCCGCCTCTCCGTCCAGCAGGACACCCCGGAGGCTGATATCCGCCGCGTGCTCACCCCGGAGACGGTGGCCGCCGCCCTCGCCGCCCAGAAGGTCCAGCGCTTTTTGCTGGACAACGCCGTCGTGGCCTCGGTCATGGACGCTGATAAGGAGTGATTCGATGAGTATCTTTACGCGCTACGCCATGGATGCGCTGATGAAGACCACCCACCCGGAGATCAACCGCAAGCAATGCTGGAACCTCCACCCTCACCGCACCCCCTGCACCGCCTGTAAGGACATCTGCCCCTACGGTGAGGAGATCTTCACCCGCCCGAACCTCGTCAAGGACTGGGATCCCTGCACCGACTGCGGCCTCTGTGTTTCGGTGTGCCGCAGCGGCTGCATCGCCCCCTCGCCCGAACAGGTCCAGCGGGACACTGCCCCCGCCGACAACGACAACGATACCGTCTGGATCGGCTGCGAGAAGAGCACCCGCAAGAACACCCTCGTCCGGGCCTGTGTGTCGGCGCTGTCGTGGGAGGCGCTGGCCTACCTTGCCCTGAACAAGAAGGTCGTGCTGGACCTGACCCCCTGCGGCGAGTGCGAGAACGATGTTTGCGCCGAGCACCTGCGCAAGGAGCTGACCCGGCTGGTGGAATTTTTCGGCCAGCCCCTCTTCGAGGCCCGCTTCACGCTGGCCTACGAGCAGGACGAGGCCCCCTTCCACAACAAGGAATACTCCCGCCGCGAGATGATGGAGCAGGTGACCGCCGGCTCCAAGGCGGGCACCAAGCAGCTGCTGCGGATGCTGCCGGGTCTGCGCAGCGACGATGAGAGCGCGGTGGATTTCCGCCTGATGCTCCACCAGCGCACCAAGCAGCTCAAAGCCGTCAGCAAGACCCCGCTGAAGTACGGCTACCACCTGCCCAACTTTACCGAGAAGTGCTTCGCCTGCGGCCGGTGCGAGAAGGCGTGCCGCGCCGGGGCCATCAAGTTTGAGGACCTGCCCGACGGCCAGACCCGCGCCGTCATCACCCCGTGGAAGTGCAGCGAGTGCGGCGTCTGCGTCGCCACCTGCTCCAACGGCGGGCTGGACGGGCTGAAGCTCCGCCAGCTCACCACCCTCGGCCCGGTCAGCGTCTACAAGTGCACCAAGACCCTCTGCAGCGAGTGCGGCAAGCCCATCGCGCCGGGATGCAAGGACGGCATCTGCTCGGTCTGCCGCATCAAGATCCGCACCAAGAAGCGGCAGGAGGAGGCTGTAGCCAAGGCCAAGGAGCGCCAAGCCGAACGGGAGGCCAAGCGCGCCGCCGAGGAAGCCGCCAAGGCACTGGCCGAGGAGGTCAAGGCAGAAGAAACAGCCGCCGCCGAGACCGCAGCGGCCCCTGCTGCCGCACAAACCGCCCAGACCGCAGAGCCCATCGCAAATATTGTAAAAGAGTGACCCTTGGCAGATTCGAAAAAGAATTGACGCCGGGGCGAAACGATGCTATACTTTCTGTAACCACACGGCTGTGGTCGGAGGTACTGGTTACAAAGGCGTAACGGATGTGTTTCCGTTACGCCTTTTTTGCTTTTCTCCCCGTTGATGGGAAACAGCGGTGCCCGGCCGTGCCGCTTTCAAAACATGAAACACGAAGAAAGAGGGATTTTTATTATGGCAACTTCGATTTCTCGCCGTCAGTTTCTCAAGGCAAGCGGTCTGGCAGCCGCAAGCGCCTGTGCAGCCGGTCTGCTGAGCAGCTGCGGCGGCAGTTCTTCTGCGGGCAGCACCGGCGGTTCCGCCTCCGGCTCCGTCGATACCACCAAGTACACCATCCTGTACTCCAGCCAGCCCGCTACCCTGAACTATCTGACCACCGCCACCGATCTGGAAATGGTGGTGGGCGCAAACTGCGTGGATACCCTCGTCGAGTACGACAACAAGGGCGTCATGCGCGAAGGTCTGGCGACCAGTTGGGACTGGGATGCCGACACCCTGACTTGGACCTTCCACCTGCGGGAGGAGAACTGGGTGGACAACAACGGCGAGGTCGTGGCCCCTGTCACCGCACAGGACTTCGTAGACGCGCTGAAGTACGTCCTGACCCCGGACTACGCTTCCTCCAACGTCGGTCTGGTCACCGCCTATGTCGCCGGTGCCGAGGACTACTACAACTACTACGTCTACCTGAACAACGCCAACACCGGCGTGGTGGACGACGACGGCACCACCTACACTGCCGACGCCAGCGGCGTGGTCACCGTGACCTCTTCCGACGGCACCGCCGAGACCTACTCCCCCGTGGACTTCGACACCGTCGGCGTCAAGGCCGTGGACGACCACACCCTGACCTACACCCTGACTTACGACTTCCCCGGCTTCCTGAGTCTGCTGTGCTACCTGCCCTATGAGCCCGCCTACGGCCCGCTGCTGGAAGAGATGGGCGACCAGTACGCCACCTCTGCCGAGACCATGTACAGCTGCGGCGCCTTCTATCTGGCCGAGTACGAGTCTCTGGAGACTTGGATCATGAAGAAGAACCCGGAGAACTACGACGCCGACAACGTCTTCATCGAGACCATCAGCCGCATCTACAACGCCGAGGCCGCGGTCAACGGCCCGGAGATGATCAAGCGCGGCGAGATCGACGAAGCCACCATCGGCTCCGACATCCTCGACAGCTGGCTGTCCGACGACACCACCAAGAGCATGGTCTCCATGGACCGTCCCAACACCAACTACACCTACTTCTACATGTTCAACTTCATGCCCTTCGCCCACGAGTTCTCCAATTGGAGCGTGGAGGGCGTGGACGCCGAGTATGAGCCCGAAAACTGGGCGAAGGCCATCAACAACACCAACTTCCGCAAGAGCTTTTTGTACGGCATCAATAACGCCGTCACGCTGGCGGTCTCCGCGCCGGAAGGCTACGACGGCTACAAGCTGAACACGATCACCCCGCCCAGCTTCTGCGCCACCACCGACGGTGTGGACTACACCAAGTGCGGCGATCTGGCCGACATCACCGAGTTCTTCGACGAGGCCAAGGCCAAGGAGTTCCGCGACGCTGCCGTGGAGGAGCTGACCGCACAGGGCGTCACCTTCCCCATCAAGGTCCAGCTGCCCTACAACCCCTCCTCGACCGACTGGGACAAGCAGTGTCAGGTCTTCAAGCAGCAGTTGGAGGGCGTGCTGAACGACGGCTTCGACTTCATCGATGTCGTCATCACCGAGGGCCCGGCCGACAGCTTCCTGTCTGCAGTCCGCCGCAACGGCAAGTTCGAGTTCCTGCTCTGCAACTGGGGTGCCGACTACTCCGATCCGGAGACCGAGACCGACCCGTTCTATCAGGCTGAGGGTTCCCGCGGAATGCGCTACGCTTATCTGCGTACCGGCGTGGAGGACGGCTTCATCACCGGCGACACCGCCGATGCCATCATGAAGTACATGACCTCCATCGAGGCCGCCAAGCAGATCACCGACGACATCGGCGCCCGTTATAAGGCCTTCGCGGATGCCGAGGCCCTGCTCATCAACAACGCGCTGGTCATCCCCCGCGGCATGAGCGTGCCCGCCTACCTCGCCACCCGCCTGAACTACTGGGAGGGCCAGTACGCTTCCACCGGCTTCTCCAACAAGCGCCTGAAGGGCATCCATGTCCTTGACCACTACGTCTCCATGGAGGAGTACGAGGCCAACCGCGACGCCCGCTGACCTCTTTTCTGAGACACAAAATGGCTTCCGGCAAATGCCGGAAGCCATTTTTGTTTTCCATTACTCAAGGTTTAATTTGTTCTTCATCAGCCAGCGGGTCAGGCAGAAGTAGACCGCCGCAATGGCTGCGGTGAAGACGAAGCAGAACAGGCAGCTGGCCCCCTGCCCGAAGGCCGCCGTCATATAGTGCATCACCGGGGCCCCCTCGCTGCCGTTCGAAACATCCACGAGCTTGTAGGTCACATCCACGAACAGGGCCGCATCGTTCGTGCCCAGCAGCTTATCCAACTGGTTCTCCACGATGTTCATCCCGATGAAAGCGAGGATGCCCGCCGCCATCGTCTGCTTCTTGAACTGGTGGGCGATCATACAGGCGGCGTAGACGCAGAGGATGAGACTGGCCAGCCGGGCCAGATTGATGAGGATGGTCCACGCCATTGCCACCCAGAACTTCGCGCCCAGTTCCCCATACAGCATCCCCCACAGCTGCTTCCATCTGTCCCAACTCAATGTGCCGAGGACTTCCGCGTCCAGCACACCGATGCTGACCATCACCGTGATGCAGACGACACCCACAAGGCCGCTGCACAGCACCCAGACCATGCTGGTGAGGAGCTTGGAGAGGATGAGCTGGGTCTCGGTCACGGGCAGGGTGTGCATCAGGTAGCCCTCCCGGCCCAGCAGGTTCTGATAAAAGCGCTGGATGGTGTTCACGAAGCAGAGCACCGCGATGGCAAGGATGACCGAGACATACACGATCATCAGAATCACTTGGAGATTCTGGAAGCTTGTGCTGTGGGCCAGCGCGTGTTCCTGCCGGAAGGTCACCCCCAGCACCACGCTCAGCAGCGCCAGCGCCAGATACAGCCCGAAATACAGGCGTTTCGTGGCCTTGAACTCATATTTCAGCAATTGTTTCAGCATTTGAATACCTCCCGGAAATACGCATCGACGCTCATGCCCTCAGTCTCGCGGATGTCATCCACGGCGCGGTGGGCAAAGATCTTGCCGTCCTTCAGGAAAACGGCCTCGTCCAGCACCGGCTCGATGTCCTCGATGAGGTGGGTGGAAATGACCACCGTTGCGTCCTTGCTGTAGTTGGAAATGATGGTGTTCAGGATATAGTCCCGCGCGGCGGGGTCCACGCCGCCGATGGGCTCATCCAGCAGGTAGAGCTTGGCGGCGCGGCTCATGGCCAGCACCAGTTGGACTTTCTCCTTATTGCCTTTGGAAAGGGTCTTGAGCCGGGCCTTGGGGTCAATGTTCAGCCGGGCCAGCATTTCATTGGCCTTGGCGGCGTCGAAGCCGATATAAGCTTTGGCTTCGCTGGGGGTGCCGTAGAAATCGCGGAACATGTTCACCAGCTCCTCCACCCGCATCCAATCGGGCAGCCAGTCGGCATCCGGCAGGTAGGAGACGATCTCCTTCGTCTCCGGGCCGGGGGCCATGCCCGCGATTTTGAGGACGCCCGCACTGGGCTGCAACAGACCGTTCGCCAGCTTGATGAGGGTCGTTTTGCCGCTGCCGTTGGGCCCCAGCAGCCCCACGATGCGGCCAAAATCGAGGCTCAGGTCGATATTGTCCAGCGCCGTCTTCTCTTTGCCGTAGGTCTTGGACAGGTGCTCACAGGTCAATACTTTACTCATGCTGTTCTCCCTCCGTTTCGTTCCAGCGCTCCAGCAATTCCGTAGTCTGCTGGGGCGTATAGCCGATGCTGCGCATCTTTTCTAAAAATTCAGCGGCCATGTTCCGGGCGGCCTCGGCCCGCAGCTGTTCGATCAATTCCGTGTCCTCCGTTACAAAACGGCCATTGGTCCGCTCGGTGCGGACAAGGCCCTCGGTTTCTAATTGGGCCAGCGCCCGCTGCATCGTGTTGGGGTTGACCCCCGCTGCCGCGGCAAGGTCGCGCACCGAATCGAGGTGGCCGCCGGGCGGGTAGGTGCCCGCTAAGATCTTGGCTTTCAGCCGCTCCACCAGCTGCGCGTAAATCGGGCGGCTGGCATCAAACTGTTCGCTCATCTCTGTCTCTCCTTGTGTCATTGTGTTAAGCGCTTAATACAATAATATACCGTTTTGGATTTTTGTCAAGGGGTTTCCGCCAAAATTTCCAAAAAAGCGCAAAAAGCCCCCGGAAGGGCAGACAGCGTAAGCTGTGCTTTCCCTCCGGGGGCTATCGTATGCAGTTTTCGGGGCGCTTAGTTCTGTTCCTGCTGCTGGGCAGCCTTCTTGGCTTCGAGGGCCAGAATGGCGTCGCGGCGGCTCAGGTTGATGCGGCCCTGCTGGTCGATGTCGGTGACCTTGACCACGATGGCGTCGCCCACAGCGACCACATCCTCCACCCGCTCGACCCGCTTGGTGTCCAGCTTGGAGATGTGGACGAGGCCTTCCTTGCCCGGTGCGATCTCGACGAAGGCGCCGAAGTTCATCAGGCGGGTGACCTTGCCCTTGTAGATGGCACCGATCTCCGGGTCCTCCACGATGGTCTTGATGGTGAAGATGGCGCGCTTTGCGTCCTCCTGATCCACCGCGGAGACGAAGACGTGGCCGTCCTCCTGCACGTCGATCTTGCAGTTGCAGGTGGCGCAGATGTCCTGAATGACCTTGCCGCCCTTGCCGATGACGTCCTTGATCTTGTCGGTGGGGATCATCATGCTGAACATCTTGGGAGCCCAGCGGCTCAGCTCGTGGCGCGGCTCGGCGATGACGGGCTTGATGATCTCATCGAGGATGTACAGGCGGCCCTTGCGGCACTTCTCGAAGGCCTCGGCGATGATATCGTAGGTCAGGCCGTCGATCTTGATGTCCATCTGGATGGCGGTGATGCCCTTGCGGGTGCCGCCCACCTTGAAGTCCATATCGCCGTGGAAGTCCTCCACGCCCTGAATGTCCAGCATGGTCATCCAGCGGTCGCCCTCGGTGATCAGGCCGCAGGAGATGCCCGCGACCGGAGCCTTGATGGGCACACCGGCGTCCATCAGAGCCAGCGTGGAGCCGCAGATGGAAGCCTGAGAGGTGGAACCGTTGGAAGAGAGGACCTCGGACACGCAGCGGATGGTGTAGGGGAACTCCTCCAGAGAGGGCAGCACGGGCACGAGAGCGCGCTCCGCCAGTGCGCCGTGGCCGATCTCGCGGCGGCCGGGGCTGCGGGGTGCGCGGGCCTCGCCGACGGAGTACGGCGGGAAGTTGTAGTGGTGGATGTAGCGCTTGGTCTGCTCGTCGGTCAGGTCATCCATGAGCTGATTGTCCTTGGTGCCGCCGAGGGTGCAAGTGGTGAGCACCTGCGTCTGGCCGCGGGTGAACATGCCGGAGCCATGGACGCGGGGCAGGATGCCGACTTCGGCAGCCAGCGGGCGGATCTCGTTGATGCCGCGGCCATCCACGCGCTTGCCCTCATCCAGCAGCCAGCGGCGGACGACGTACTTCTGCATCTTGTAGCTGACGAGGTCGAGGTCGGCGTCGGTCAGGTCGGGATACTCCTCGGCGATCTTGTCCATGATGGGCAGCAGAGCGGCGTCGCGCACGTTCTTGTCGTCGGTATCCATGGCAGCCTTGAAGTCGTCGAGGTACTTGTTCTGGATGGCGTGGTAGACGTCCATATCCAGACCGACAACTTGGAAGTCGATCTTCGGCTTGCCGCGCTCGGCAACGATCTGGTTGATGAAGGTGATGATCTTCTTGATCTCCACGTGAGCGGCCTTGATGGCGTTCAGCATGGTGTCCTCATCCACCTCGTTGGCACCGGCCTCGATCATGACGATCTTATCCATGGTGGCGGCAACGGTCAGGGCGAGGTCGCTCTTCTTGCGCTGCTCCTGCGTGGGGTTCAGGACGATCTCGCCGTCCACCAGACCCACCTGCACACCGCCGATGGGGCCGTTCCAAGGGATCTCCGACACGGCGGTGACGAGGGATGCGCCGATCATGCCGGCGATCTCCGGGCTGCAATCGGGGTCAAGGCTCATGACGGTCATGGTGATGCAGACATCGTTGCGCATCTCCTTGGGGAACAGCGGGCGCATGGGGCGATCCACCACGCGGCTGGTGAGGATGGCGCGCTCACCGGGGCGGCCCTCGCGGCGCATGAAGCTGCCGGGGATGCGGCCAGCGGCGTAGAGCTTTTCCTCATACTCCACGTTCAGGGGGAAGAAATCCACACCTTCGCGGGGCTTGGGGCTCATGACGACGTTGCACATCACGCAGGTCTCGCCGTAGCGGATCAGGGCGCTTGCGTTGGACAGGCCGCACATCTTGCCCATCTCTGCCTTGAACGGGCGGCCGGCCAGCGTGGTCTCGTAGACCTTGTAGTTTTCAAAGGTCTCCTTACGGGAACCAAATTCGATTGCCATTTGGTTTGCCTCCTTTGTCCTTTTAGCGGTTTTTATCTTCCAAAAGGCTGCCCGCCGCGCATCATAGCAATAAATCCAGCGCCCGTGCCGCTGCCCCCAAAAGGCTTTGCACAGGCGTTCGATTTACTGCTGCAACACGCAGCAGCGGCCGTTTGTTCCACAAAAAAGCAAAGGGCAAGCACCACATACGCGGTACCTGCCCTCTGTTTTCTATTACTTACGCAGACCCAGAGTTGCGATCAGA